>Ga0209719_1000481_pt1 | contig 58250 bp, 44 predicted proteins | sample AD_JPNAS2_MetaG_FD_184421 | JGI IMG/M metagenome (GOLD analysis project Ga0209719, IMG submission 184421) | Active sludge microbial communities of municipal wastewater-treating anaerobic digesters from Japan - AD_JPNAS2_MetaG (SPAdes) (version 2) | ecosystem: Engineered > Bioreactor > Anaerobic...
AGTTCCATCGCCAGGTATAGAGTAGGATCGCTATGTGGGTTTTGTTTCATGTCTTGTGATTCCTTTCTTGTGGTTGATCCACATCACCATGATGCATGAACGAAACCCCATAGCATCTACAATCCAATCCGCAAGCAGTTTTGGGCGGGCGCTTCAGGGGGCGAGAGCCTTGGCGGGCCGCAGGATATTCTGCACCACGAGGGCATCGCGGATTTCGCGCCGCGAATGGAGGCGCATGCGTAACGGCTTGCCGACTTGATGCGTGCGATCCGCGCCGGGCAGCACGATGGCCGGCAAACGCAGCAAGCGCAAATCCATGGCGTGGAGCCGCGGCAAAATGACTTGCGAATGGCGCGTGGCAGCGGCCATGGCGGGGGCGTCATCCACGCGCGTGGCCAAGCCGGTGGCACCGGCCGCGCCGATGGCATCGGCAATGGCCAGGATGTCCGCCTCGTGGGCGCGGGCGTGGCGTTCCGCCGCTGCGCGCGCGGTTGCCTTGGCCGGCGCGGCTTTGCGCAGCGTGGCGCGTGGCGCCATTTGCGGCGTGGGCATGGCGGTGGCCCGTGGGCGAGACGGCGCAACCGGTGCCGGCTTGGGCGGGGGCGCCACCGGCGGGGGCGGCGTGCCCGGAATATCCGCGCCCAGCCGCCGGAAAACATCCAGCAGTTCCTGCTGGGTGGGATCGGCGGCGGGACGCGCGGGGGGGCGCTTTTGTTTTTGGCGCGAGACCTTGAACTGAAAGACAATCCAGAACACCACGGCAATGCCCCAGATGACGACATCCAGCAAGGATGTGGCGTCATCCGCCGCCAAGACGATGGGCGGGTGCCAAAGCATCAGGCTTGCGGCGGCTTTTCGCCTTCGGCGAGGGATTCGCGCATGGAGGTGTCGGCCATGATGTTCTGCATGCGCAGGTAATCCATCACGCCGAGTTTGCCTTCGCGCATGGCGGTGGCGATGGCCATCGGGATTTCAGCTTGCGCCTCGACCACCTTGGCCTGCATTTCCTGAATGCGCGCGCGCATTTCCTGCTCGGCGGCCACGGCAGTGGCGCGACGGCCTTCGGCTTCGGCCTGGCGCAGTTTTTTGTCGGCCTCGGCGCGTTCGGTTTCGAGCAGCGCGCCGACGTTGGCGACTTCGCGCGCGCCGGAGACGCCGGCCACGGAGACGTCGGCAATGTCAATGGAGACGATTTCAAACGCGGTTTGAGAGTCGAGGCCGGAGATCAGCACCTTCTTGCTGATTTCGTCCGGGTTTTCGAGGACGTCCTTGTAGCTTTGCGAGGAGCCGATGGCGGAGACGATGCCCTGGCCCACGCGGGCGATGATGGTGTCTTCCGTGGCGCCGCCAACGAGGCGGGCGAGGTTGGCGCGCACGGTCACGCGGGCCTTGACCAGCAGGCGGATGCCGTCCTTGGCGACGGCGTCGAGCATGTTGGCGCCCTTGCTGGGGTCGGGGCAGTCAATCACCTTGGGATTTACGGAGGTGCGCACGGCGTCATAGACATCGCGCCCGGCGAGGTCAATGGCGGCGGCGCGCTGGAAGGAGAGCTCGATGTTGGCCTTGTCAGCGGCAATCAGCGCCTGCACGACGTTGATGACATCACCGCCGGCGAGGAAGTGCGCTTCGAGCTGATCCGTGGTGAGCGGCAGGCCGGCCTTGACGGCGCGGATGCGCGCATCCACGATCAGTTTGGGCGGTACGGTGCGCAGCTTCATGCCGAGCAGGTTGAACAGCGAGATATAGGCGCCACTCATCCACGCGCGGACCCAGACCTTGAGGAAGGCCAGAACGAGGGCCAGCAGAATGATGACGACTACCGCGGCCAAGAGCAGCAGAATGTTGATTAAGGGCATGGCGTTCTCCTTGTTAGTTTACGGATTTTCAGTCGGTTCTTCGGGGACAGGGGGTGGGGGCGGAGGCAGAGGCAACACCGGGCGCCGGGTGAAAGCCAGCAGCAACGTGCCGCTGCCCATGGCCAGCACCGGCAGCATCAGCAGGGCGCCGAAGCCCGGCAACGCGGCGAGGAAATACAAAATGAACAGCCCCACGGCCAGCGCGGCGAGCACGCGGCCGAACGATTGCGGCCCGGGCGCGCGGAGAATGAGGTGGCCAAGCCACAACGCGATGACGATGTGCGAGAGATAGAGCATGGCGAGATAGAGCGCGCCCAGCAGCAGCCCCAACGGGATGCCCACCACGGTCATGATGATGAACGCGGTGAGGAACGGGAAAAACAGCAGCGCCACCGCGCCGGTCAGCAGCGCGCGCCAGGGCGTGGTGCGCAGCGTGCGCACGGCGCCGCCCGCCAGGAACGGGAAGAAGCCCACAAACGGCATGCCCACCAGCAGCGCGGCCATGAAGAGGTAGCCGTGCAGCAGCAGGCGCGGCTGCAAGCTGGAAGCGCCGGCGGCGGGGGCGATGGCGGCGCGGGCCTTGACTTCGCCGCCGACGCGGACGCTTTCGTCCATGACCAGCGGGCGCGCGGCGGAATAGATGACATCGCCCGCGATGGTGGTGCCGGGCGCCACGCGGATTTCATCGGCAAAGAGATGCAGCGAGCCGCGCCACTCGCCGGCCAGCGTGATGGCGCGGGCCATGATCCAGGCATCGCCTTCCACGCGGCCCTCGCAAATGATGTTGGCGCCGAAGAGGGCCAGCTCGCCGCCGACCACGGCGTTGGTGGTCAGGTGCAGGTTGTTGGCATAGGCCAGCACGTTTTCGCGCGCCACGCCGGCGAGGGTGACGGCATTGCCGAAGGCGCGCAGGTCGCCGGCGGTTTCGCCGGAGAAGCGGATATCGGCCTGCGCGAGCAGCCAGAGGTCGCGCGCGGTGCGCCCGCCGATGTCGAGCCGGCGGGCCATCCAGAACGATTCTTCGGCGAGGGATTCGCCGGAACTCATGACGAGGGCGTTGGTGGCATCGCCCAGCCGCCATTGGTAGGCGTGGGCGGGGGCGGCGAACGCGGTGGCGAGCAGCAGCAGCGGCAGGAGGCGGCGCATCATGGCGCGGCCTCCACGGGGCGCACGAGCAGTTGGCCGTCGCGCACGGCGCTTACGCGGATGGCAGCGCCGGCGGGAATCCAGTCGCCACCCTCGGCCAGCACGTCGTAGCGGCGGCCATCCAGCAGGGCGATGCCCGCCGGGCGCAAGGCGGTGACGGCCTCACCCTGCGCGCCGACCAACTCGGCGGAAGGGCGGGCGGCTTTGAAGTCGCTGCCGTCGGAGGCGAGGGTGATGCGCTGGCCCACGCGGCTGCGCGGGAACAGTTGCACCCACAGCAGCAGGACAATGCCGCCGAAGACCACGATGCCCAGCGCGGAGAGGAAGCCCCACGGCGCGGGGAAAGCGGCAAAGCCGAGGCCCATGGCCCCCACCAGCGCCAGCGCGCCCAGCACCCCGGCCACCCCGCCGGGCAGAAAAACTTCCGCAATCACCAGCAGCAGGCCACCGGCAATCAGGGCGATGTACCACGTCAACAGCGAGACACTCATGCCCGCACCCTATCACGACCCGCCCGCGCGTGGCAAAGTGTCTTTGCGCGACATAATATTGTTTTGATGCTTGACGGTGGCGAAGGGGGGTAGGCAATATGCCTGCGCTTTAACTTTTGAAAGGTTTTTCACTCAGCTAGGAAATAGTCCAGATGTTTAGCTGGCTTTTAGGTTATTTTTCGAACGATATCGGCATTGATCTCGGTACGGCCAACACCCTGGTTTACGTCAAGGACCGGGGCATTGTGCTGCGCGAGCCGTCCGTGGTGGCGATCCAGCAAGGATCGAGCCGCGTGCTGGCGGTGGGGGAGGAGGCCAAGCGGATGCTCGGCCGAACCCCGGGGAACATTGTCGCCATTCGTCCGATGAAAGCCGGCGTCATCGCGGATTTCGAGGTGACCGAGGCGATGCTGCGGTATTTCATCCGCAAGTCGCATAACCGCAAGTGGGTGCGCCCCCGCATCATCATTTCGGTCCCCAGCGGAATCACGGAAGTGGAAAAGCGAGCGGTCAAGGATTCCGCGATCCATGCAGGCGCGCGGGAAGTGTACTTGATCGAGGAGCCAATGGCGGCGGCAATCGGCGTGGGCCTTCCGGTCCAGGAGCCGGCGGGCAACATGATTGTGGACCTGGGAGGCGGCACCACCGAGGTGGCGATCATCTCCCTGGCCGGGATCGTGCTGAGCCGCAGTGTGCGCGTCGGCGGCGACGAGATGGATGAAGCAATTGTCCAATACATGAAGCGGGTGTACAACCTGATGATTGGCGAGCGGACGGCGGAAGAGATCAAGATCACGATTGGTTCCGCCTATCCCCTTGGCGATGAGGTGAGCATGGAAGTGAAGGGCCGCGACCTCGTGGCCGGACTGCCCAAGACCCTCACGATTACGTCCGAGGAAATCCGCGAGGCACTGCAAGAGCCGGTGGCCGCCGTTGTCGAAGCCATTCGCATCACGCTGGAACGTTGCCCACCGGAGCTGGCCTCGGACCTTGTGGACCGCGGCATTGTGCTGGCGGGCGGCACCTCGCAACTGCGGGGCTTGGATAAATTGCTGGCCGAGCAGACGGGCCTGCCCGTCCACGTGGCCGAGGACCCGGTGAGCGCAGTGGCCGAAGGCACGGGTGTCGTGCTGCACGAGCTGAACTTCCTGCGCAAGGTCTCCACCGGCAGCTAAGCCGGCGGCCCGCCCGTCCCTCATCCTGAACGCTTTCTTTTCCCTTCTGCCGGGCAAACATTGCCGGCTGGCCGGAAGGAATGATGAAGAAACGACGTTGGATCATGTTGAGCGCGCTGGCGCTGGTGGCGCTGGTGCTGTTCAATTTGCCGGAGGCCACCTCCACGCGCGTGAAGGGCGCGGTGCGCGATGGCATCAGCCCGCTGCAAGCCGCCTGGCACCGCGGTCTGCGCGGCTTGCGCGAAACTTTCCGCTATATCCGCGGCCTCGGTGATTTGGCGCTGGAAAACCGCGCGCTCTCCGAAGAAATCGTCTATCTGCGCGGCCAAGTGCGCATGGCGCAGGAACTGGCGCGCGACAACCAACTGCTACGCGAGCAACTGGGCTTTCAGCAGCGCTTCCCCGCCACGTTGATTTCGTGCGAGGTCATCGGGCGCGATAGCGCCGGCTGGTGGCAGACCGTGCGCCTCGATAAGGGCGCGCTGGCCGGCGTGGCCGCGGAACGCGCGGTCATCACCACCGATGGCCTCATCGGCCGCACGGTGGCGGTGTCGGACCGCACGGCGGATGTGCTGCTGCTGGCGGACCCCTCCTGCAAGGTGGCGGTGCGCGTGGCGCGCGGCGGCGTGTTCGGCATTTGCACGGGTCTCGGCAACAAGCCGGGCGAGCAGCCGGTGTGCCGCATGGATTACATTCCGCAAACCGCCTCCGTGGAGGAAGGCGATGAAGTCCTCACCTCCGGCCTCGGCGGCGTGTTTCCCAAGGGCCTGCTGGTGGGGCACATCGTGCGCGTGGAGCCCAGCGAGTCGGGGCTGTATCGCACGGCGTGGATCAAATCGGCGGCGGACCTCGGCAAGCTGGAATATGGCTTTGTGGCCGCCACGGAAACCGATTTGGCCAATGCGCGGCGCGCCGCGGAAGCCCAGCCGACTCTGGACGACCGTGTGGCGGAGGACGAGTGGCCATGACGCTGCTGGTGCTGCTGTTCTGGTTGCTGGTGGGCGGCACGCTGCAAGGCGTGATGCCCGCGTGGCGGCACATGGGGCAGCCGGCGTTTCCCATTTTGCTGGGCGTGGTGATCTATGCCGCCACCAATAAAAAATTCGGCTACTTCCTCCTTGCCGCGCTGATTGCGGGCGTGCTGGAAGATTCGTTGAGCCTTGTGCCGCTGGGCAGTTCCGTGGCGGCGTTTCTCGTGGCCGGGTGGCTGGCACTGCGGCTGCGCACCCACTTTTTTGCGGACAAAGTCAGCCACGCGGCGTGGTTCGGCGCGCTCAGCGCGGCGACGGCCACGGGAACCATGGCGCTGCTGCTGCGCTGGCAGGGCCTGCTGGCGTTGCCACTGCGCGACGCGCTCTGGCGCATGGCCGGCTCCGCGGTGCTGGGGCTGGTGGTTATGCCGGTACTTTTTGCGTTGATGCGTGGCCTCGAGCGGCGGCTGGGCACGTGGGAGGGCGCCTGATGCCCCGCGACCGCGAACGCGAGCGCTTGTTGCCGGAAGTCCACGTCTGGCGGCTGCTGCTGTTGTGGGTGGCGCTGCTGGCGCTTTTCGGCGTGCTGGTGCACCGCCTCTGGAATCTGCAAGTGGCGCAAAGCTCGGAATATCAGCGCCGCCTCGTGAAGCAAAGTCTGCGCAGTGTGCGACTGCCGGGCATCCGCGGGCGCATCTATGACCGCAACGGCGAACGTCTCGCCGACAACCAGCCGAGCTACTGCGTCTCGCTCTATCTCGAAGAACTGCGCAAGACTGGCAGCGTGCAGCGCACCGTGGATGCGGTGATGGACACACTCTACCGGCTGGCCGAAACCATGGACCGCCCGCTGCAACTGACCCCGCAAGATGTGCGCCTGCATTTGGGCCGGCGCACGCCGCTGCCGCTGGTGGCCTGGCGCGGGCTGGACGAAGTGGCCGTGGCGCGCTTCATGGAACACGCGCTCGAATTCCCCGGCGCGGCGCTGACAGTGGAGCCGGTGCGCGTCTATCCACAGGGCGCGGTGGCTGGCCATGTCCTGGGTTATGTGGGCCGCGCCGACGACACCACGCTGCGCGACTACACCGCCGACCATGAGCCGGAGACCTACCACTATTATCTGCCCGAAATGGCCGGCAAGTCCGGCATTGAAAAACGGCTCGATGGCCTCCTGCGCGCCAACGAGGGCGGCAAGCTGGAAATCCAAGTGGACGTGACCGGCTTCAAGTTTGACGAAGTCTCCACCCGCGCTCCCGGCATGGGCAGCGACATCACGCTGGCGCTGGATTTGCGCATCCAGCGCGCGGCGGAGCAGGCGCTGGCCGGCGAGCGCGGCGCCGTGGTGGTGGTGGACCCGCGCAACGGCGATATCCTCGCGCTGGCCAGCATGCCCGGCTACAACCCCAACGATTTCATCCCCGCCGTGCCCGCGGATATTTGGAACCGGCTGCTGAAGGATCCCGCCCGTCCGCTCTTCAACCGCGCCACGGGCGGCGAATATGCGCCGGGCAGCACGTTCAAACCCGTCACGCTGCTGGCCGCGCTGGAGAGCGGACGCATCAAGGCCGACACGCGCTACTCGTGTCCCGGTTACTTCGATCTGGGCTCGCACCGTTTCCGCTGCTGGCAGCACTGGGGCCACGGCGCCATAGATTTGCAAGCGGCCATCCGCTACTCCTGCAACGTCTATCTCTACCACTCCGCGCTCGATGCCGGCGCCGATTCCGTGCAGGCCATGGCGCGCGCCGTGGGCTTTGGCCGCAAGACGGACATCAGCCTCGATTTCGAGCGCGCCGGGCTCGTGCCCGATGCCGCGTGGAAACGCGCCGCGCGTCACGACAACTGGCGCGACGGCGACACCTGCAACCTCGCCATCGGGCAGGGGGCGCTGCTGGTGACACCATTGCAACTGGCGATGTTCGCCGCCGCGCTGGCCAACGGCGGCACGCTGTGGCATCCGCGCCTCATGGCGCGCATCGTCACCGCCAGCGGCGTGACCAACATCATTCCCGCCGCAGCCGTGGAGGATGGCCCGCGCTGGCAACCCCAAAACATCCGCGTGGTGCGGCAAGGCATGCGCGATGCCGTCAACCAGCCCGACGGCTCCGGCAAGCGCGCCATGCTGCCCAATGTGGTCGTGGCCGCCAAAACCGGCACCGCCGAATATGGCGTGAAGGGCGCGGGCCGTAAAATGACGTGGATGATCGCCTTTGCTCCCTATGACCAGCCACGCTACGCACTGGCGCTGCTGGTGGAGGATGGCATCAGCGGCGGCACCACCGCCGCGCCTCGCGTGAAGCAACTGCTCACGCAGGTGTTCAACGAGGTGGAGCACATGAACCTGCCGCTGCCCGCCGCGCCACTGCGCCCGACGCCGGACCCCAACGCGCCGGCCGATGAAGAACCGCCCGCCGAGGAGCCCGCATGAAAAAGCGCGCGCGCAACGGCTGGCAGCTTTTTGTGGCGCAGGATTGGCTGGCGATCCTGCTCGCCGCCGGCTTGCTTGCGGCGGGGTTGACGTTTGTTTACAGCGCCTCGTGGCGCGGCGACGACATTGGCATCGTCGGCGCGTGGTTCATCAAGCAGATTTGGTGGGTGGCGCTGGGCGCGGGCGTGGCCACCGCGCTGGCCTTCAGCGATTACAAACTCTGGCTGCGCCACGCGTGGTGGATTTATTTGGCGGCGCTGGCGCTGCTGGTGCTGGTGTTGTTCTTCGGCAAAAGAGTTTATGGCGCCTACCGCTGGCTGGTGGTGTTCGGCGTGCCGGTGCAGCCGTCGGAGTTCGCCAAGGTGGCGCTGGTGCTGTTGTTGGCGCGGGTGCTGGCCAGCCCGGCCATCCGCCCGCGCTCGTTCTGGACCGTGCTGCTGGCGTTGTTTTTGGTCGGCGTACCCGGCGGCCTGATTCTGCTGGAACCCGATTTCGGCACCGCGATGATTTTGGCCCCCACCGTCATTTTGGTGCTGTTTGCGGCGGGCTGCGCGCTGCGCCATTTGCTGTTGCTGGGCGCGGTGGCGGGGGGGGGGCTGGCGCTGCTGCTCTCGCCGCTGGCGCGCTTTGTGCTGAGCGACTATCAGCAGGAGCGCATCGCCACGTTCCTCGATCCGGGGCGCGATCCGCTCGGCTCCGGCTGGAACGCGCTGCAATCGGCCATCGCGGTCGGTTCGGGCGGGGTATGGGGCAAAGGACTGTTGAATGGGACGCAAAACGTGCTGGGCTTTTTGCCGCGCACGGTTGCGCCCACGGACTTCATTTTCCCGGTGCTGGCCGAGGAAAAGGGGTTTATTGGCGCCAGCGTGCTGCTGTTGGCTTTTGCCTGTCTGCTGACGTGCTATCTGCGCACGGCATGGACGGCCAAAGATCCCGCCGGCAGCTTGTTGGCGACGGGTATCGCCGCTTTGTTGTTCTGCCATGTTTTCGTGAACATCGGGATGACCATCGGCCTGCTGCCGATTACGGGGCTACCGCTTCCGTTTGTCAGCAGCGGCGGGTCGTTCATGGTGAGCACGCTGGCGGGCTTCGGGCTGGTGCAAAGTGTTCATGTGCGTCGGAAAACGCGCGAGGTGTAATATGTGGGAATGGTTGAAAATGATCGGACTAGGCAAAAAAATCAAACGGGAAATCATCGTCAACGCGGAGAGTTTGGAAACTCGCGTGGCGGTCATGGAGGATGGCCACCTCGAAGAGTTTGCCATCGAGCGCCCCACCGAGGAGCGCATCGTGGGCAGCATCTTCAAGGGGCGCATCCAGAACATCGAGGACGGCCTGCAAGCCGCCTTCGTGGACATCGGCCTCAAGAAAAACGCGTTCATTCACTTCTGGGACATGATTCCCGAAGACGCCGCGCGGCTGGAGGCTGAGGAAGGCGTGGCCGCCAACCGGCCGCGCAAAAAGAAAACTCAGCCCGGCGAGATGGCCAAGCAATTTCCGCCCGGCAGCGAGATCATTGTGCAAGTGACCAAGGGGCCCATCGGCACCAAGGGCTCGCGCGTGACGGCCAACCTGAGCATCCCCGGCCGCTACCTCGTGATGATGCCGGGCAGCAAGCTCAAGGGTGTCTCGCGCAAGATCGAAGGCGAGAAGGAGCGCGCGCGTCTCAAGAAGGCGCTGGCCCGCCTGCCCATTCCCTCCAGCGTGGGGCTCATCATCCGCACCTCCGCTGAGGGCGTGCGCGCCAGCAGTCTCGCCCGGGATTTGCGCGGCCTGCTCGACATCTGGCAGAAAATCGAAGACGGCATCAAAAACCAGTCCGCGCCCTGCTGCCTCTATCACGAGCCCGACCTCGTCGAGCGCGTGGTGCGCGATTCACTGACCGCCGAGATTGACCGCATTGTCATTGATTCGCGCGCGGTGTTTGAGCGCATCCGCGACATGACCAGCCGCATCTCGCGCCGCGTGAAAAACCGCGTGAAGCTCTACGACGGCGCCGCGCCCATCTTTGAGCATTTTGAGGTGGAGAAGCAGTTGGAAAACGCCTTCCGCCGCAAGGTATGGCTCAAGTCCGGCGGCTATTTGATCTTCGACGAAACCGAAGCGCTGGTGGCCATTGACGTGAATACCGGACGGCACAAGGGCGGCCAGAACCAGGAGGAAAGCATCCTGCAAGTCAACACCGAGGCCGCCGGCGAGGTGGCGCGCCAGCTCCGGCTACGCAACATCGGTGGGCTGGTGGTGATTGACTTCATTGACATGAAGTCGCGCAAGAATCAATCGGCGGTGTACAAAACCCTCAAGGAGGCGCTGCAGAAGGACAAGGCGCGCACCAACGTGCTGCCGGTGTCGCAACTGGGGCTGGTGGAAATGACGCGCCAGCGCATGGAGGAAAGCCTGCGCGCCGCCAACTACGCCGACTGTCCCTACTGCCACGGGCGCGGCAAAGTGCTCTCCACGCTGAGCATGAGCGTGCGCATCCAGCGGCGCATTTTGGAGGTCATCAAGAAGAACCAGCATCGTGGCGAAATCCCGCTGCGAATTGCCATCAACCCGATGATCATGGAACGCCTGCGCAAGGAAGATGAGCAGGTGCTCATTGACCTCGAAAAACGCGGGCACACGCAACTGACGTTTGTCAGCGACGTCAACCTGCACGTGGAAGATTTCCGCATCACCCACCGGCAGACGGGCGAAGTCTTCTACGAAGAGCACGACTAGGCGCGGCGCGTTAGCAAATCCGCGGGAGCTGTTCGCCGGAGGGCGGCACGAGGCGGCGCGTGGTGCCCAGCGCGGTGCGCGCGGTCACGCCGCGCCCCGCCGCCACTTGACCGATCACCAGCGCCTGCGCAGTGACGGCGTACCGGCGCAGGATGGCCAGTGTTGGTTCAACATCCGCCGCCGCCACGAACAGCGCCGCGCAGCCTTCGTTGGCTACAAAGAGCGGATCAAACCCCAGCAGCTCGCACGCGCTGCGCACGGCAGGCGCGACGGGCAGGGCGGCTTCGTTGATCTCCACCGCCAGTTGCGCGGCGGCGGCCAGCTCGCACAAAATGCCGCCGAGGCCGCCGCGGGTGGCGTCGCGCGCGCAGTGGAGGGGAATGCCGGCCGCGAATAGTTCCAGCAGCGGCGCGCTCAACGCGGCGCAATCGCTCTGCACGGGCGGCTCGAACGTCAGGCCAAGGCGCTGGGCCATGACGGCGATGCCGTGGCGGCCGAGATCGCCGGTCAAAATAATCTGGTCGCCGGCGGCGATGCGCTCCGGGGCGAGGGGGGCGGGGGTGACGATGTCGCCCACGCCGGTGGTGGTGATGTAGAGGCCATCACCGTTGGCGCGGTGGATCACCTTGGTGTCGCCGGCGATGATGCGCACGCCGGCGGCTTGCGCGGCCTGTTGCATGGTGTCCACCACGGTGCGCAGCGTGGCCAGCGGCAAGCCCTCTTCCAGAATAAAGCTGGCGGTCAGCGCGCGAGGTCGCGCGCCGGCCATGAGCAGGTCGTTCACTGTGCCATTGACGGCGAGAGAGCCGATGTTGCCGCCGGGGAAAAAGAGCGGCTGGACCACGTAGGAATCGGTGGTGATGGCCAGTTGTTGCGGGCCGATGGCGAAAGCGCTGGCATCGTGGGGGGCGGGGGCGGGGGGGCCGAAGGCGGGTAGGAAAATCTCGTTGAGCAGGCTGGCGGTCAGCGTGCCGCCACCGCCGTGGGCGAGGGTAATCGTGTCGTAGCGCGAGGTGGGCAGGGGGCAATTCATGGCGTCAACAACTACGGTTTCGCCCCGCGGAAGAAAAGCCAAAAGCGGCGCCGGCGCGTGTTTTCGGCTTTTCATTTTTCCACGGTGTGGAAAAATGGCCGGACATTTTTCCACGGTATGGAAAAAATTTCATCCCGCGGGCGCGGGATTTTCCACAGTGTGGAAAAACCGGCCGGATTTTTCCACGCAATGGAAAAACTTTGCGCGATTTTTCCACACAATGGAAAAACTTTGGTGCGGTTTTTCCACACAATGGAAAAACTTTGCGGATTTTTTCCACGGTGTGGAAAGATTTTTTCCACAGTGTGGAAAAGTGGAGTTGAGGAGCAAGATGAACATCGAGGAAGTGGACGGATTGACGGCGGCGGCGTTGGCGGCGCTGGGCAGCGCGGCGGATTTGGCGGCGCTGGAGGCGTTGCGGGTGAAGTATATCGGCCGCAACGGGCTGTTGCCGGAGCTGATGCAGGGGCTCAAGGCCGTGCCGGCGGCGGACAAGCCGGCGCTGGGGCAGGCGCTCAACCGCTTCAAGGTGTCGGTGACGGCCGCAGTGGCGGCGCGGCAGGCGGCGCTGGCGGCGGCGGCCAAGGCGGCCAAGGCGGGGGCGTTCGATTGGTCGCTGCCGGGGCGCTGGGCGCGGCAGGGACGGCGGCACCCCATCCAGCAACTGATTGACCGCACCAGCGAGATTTTCCGGCGGATGGGTTTCACGGTGGCGGACGGGCCGGACGTGGAGACGGAGTATTACAATTTCGACGCGCTCAACACGCCGGCGGACCATGTCTCGCGCGATGTGCAGGACACGTTTTATTTGCCGGGCGGGCTGCTGCTGCGCACGCAGACCAGCGCGGTGCAGGCGCGCTACATGGAAAGCCATCCGCCGCCGGTGCGCATTGTGTGTCCGGGGCGCTGCTACCGGCGCGATACGACGGATGCCACGCATAGCGCCAACTTCCACCAGATCGAGGGGCTTTATGTGGACACGCGCGTGAGCCTCGCCGATTTGAAGGGCGATATTGACCACTTCGCGCGCGAGCTGATGGGGCCGGGCGTGAAGTCGCGCTTCCGCACGCACTTTTTCCCGTTCACCGAGCCGAGCGTGGAAGTGGATTTTTCCTGCCACATGTGCGGCGGGGCGGGCTGCCGGGTCTGCAAGCAGAGCGGCTGGATCGAAATCATGGGCGCGGGCATGGTGGACCCCAATGTGCTGCAACTGGCGGGCTATGACCCCGCCGCGGTCATGGGCTACGCCTTCGGCATGGGCATCGAACGGCTGGCGATGATTCTCTTCGGCATTGATGACATCCGCCGGCTCTACGAAAACGATGTGCGCTATCTGGCCCAATTCTGAGGACTCGCCATGAATATTCCGTTGAGCTGGTTGCAAGAATATGTGGACATTCCGGATACGCCGGAAGGGCTCGCCGAGCGTCTGACGTTTTCCGGCGTGGAGGTGGAAGGCATCCGCCGCGTGGGCGGCGGCGTGCCGGGCGTGGTGGTGGGCGAAGTGGTGGGCATCGAGAAGCATCCGAATGCCGACAAGCTGACGCTCTGCCGCGTGCGCTACGGCGCGGCGGCGGAAACCACCGTGGTGTGCGGCGCGCCGAATGCGGCGGTGGGCGGCAAGTATCCGTTCGCGCCGCTGGGCACCGCGCTGCCGTGCGGCATCACCATCGCCAAGCGCAAGGTGCGCGGCGTGGCGAGCGAGGGCATGTTGTGCGCCGAGGATGAACTGGGGCTTTCCGAGGACCACACGGGGCTGCTGGAATTGGCCGCGCATTGGGCGCCGGGCACGCCGCTGGCCGAAGTGCTGGGGCCGCCGGAAACCGTGTTGGAAGTGGAAATCACGCCGAATCGTCCGGACTGCCTGAGTCTGTTGGGCCTCGCGCGCGAAGTGGCCGCGCTCTATGGCACGGAAGTCAAATGGCCCGACACCAACCTGCCGGAGGTGCATCCGGCCGTCGAAAAGGCCACGAGCGTGATCGTGGAGGATTTGACCGATTGCCCGCGCTATACCGCGCGTGTGCTGCATGATGTGCGCGTGGGGCCCAGCCCCGAGTGGCTCCGGCGCCGCTTGGAGGCCGCCGGCATCCGCGCCATCAATAACATTGTGGACATCACCAACTACGTGATGCTGGAGTATGGTCAGCCGCTGCACGCGTTCGACCAGAAGCTGCTGGCCGAAGGGCGCATTGTGGTGCGCCACCCGCGCCCCGGCGAAAAGATTCTCACGCTGGATGGCGTGGAGCGTACGCTGGAACCGCAAATGCTGGTGATTGCCGATGCCCAAAGGGCCATGGCTGTGGCCGGCGTGATGGGCGGCGAGGATAGCGGCATCAACGAGCGCACGACGGACGTGCTGCTCGAAAGCGCCAGCTTCCGCGCGGGCGCGGTGCGCGCCACCAGCAAGAAGCTGGGCATGCTCTCGGATGCGTCGTACCGGTTCGCGCGCGGGGTGGATATTGGACTGGCGGAAGTGGCCAGTCGCCGCGCGGCAAAATTGATGGTGGAGCTGGCCGGCGCCAAGGTGCTGATGGGCGTGGTGGATGTCCACGCGCCGCTGCCTCAGCCGTGGCGGGTGACGTGTCGCCCGGCGCGGCTGCACGCACTGCTGGGGCTCGCACCCGAGCCGGCAGCCATCGCCAAGGATTTCACCGCACTGGGCCTCAAGGTGCTGACGTGCGATGCCGAGCGCATCGAGGTGGAAGTGCCCACGTTCCGCGGCGACCTGACGCGCGAAGCCGATTTGATCGAGGAATACGCGCGGCTGCACATCCGGGAGCTGCCGGCGGTGCGCCCATTGGCGACCATCGTGCCCGGCGCCGATGACCGCCCGGCGCTGGCCGCGGCCCGTCTGCGTGAGGTGCTGGTGGGCCTCGGCTTGCAGCAAATCATGAATTACAGCTTTTTGGCGGAGGGCTTGCTGGACCTGTTTGACGGCGGCGCGGCCGCGCAGCGCGTCAAACTGGCGAATCCGCTGACGGCAGACCACACCGTGATGCGCGACGCGCTGTTGCCGCAAATGGTGGAGACCATCGGGTTGAATGTGTCGCGCCAAGTGACGCAAGCCGCGCTGTTCGAGACGGGGCGCGTGTTCCGCCTCGGCGCGGATGGCTTGCCGGCGGAGGCCGACCATGTGGCCATTGGGCTGGCCGGCGCGGTGGGGCGCGCCGGGATGGACCAGTTCCAGCCGGTGAGCGAGCAGGACATGTTTTTGTGGATCAAGGGTGTGTGGGAGCAGGCAGCCGCTGCGCTGAACGTGGCGGACGTGACGCTGCGCCCCGCCGACCGCCCCTGGAGCGAGCCCGGCCGCGGCCTGGAATTGGTGGCTGGCGCGGAGGTGATCGGCTGGCTCGGCTTGCTCAAGACCGACATCGCCAAGGAATGGCGCATCCACGAGCCGGTGGGGCTGCTGGAAGCGGCCGTGGCGCCGTTGGTGAAGAATGTGGTGGCCATACGCCCGCTGGCGCCGCCGCCGAGCTACCCGAGCATCCGGCGCGACGCCGCGCTGATTGTCGCGCCCGACGTGCGCCACGAGCAAGTGCTGGCGGTGGCCCGCGAGGCCGCACCGCCGGAGTTGGAGCGCATCGAGCTGTTCGACATCTACACCGGCAAGAATCTCGCCGGACGCAAGAGCATGGCCTACGCGTTCACCTATCGTTCCGCCACCGGCACGCTGACGGATGAACAGGCCAACGCCTTTCAGGAAAAAGTGAACGCGGCGCTGGTGGCCCGGCTGCCGGCAGAAATCCGCGCGGGCTAGGCCGCGCCAGACCCCAGAGGTGATCTCCATGCCAACTTATGAATACCAATGCCGCAAGTGCGGACACGAGTTTGAGAAGTTTCAGTCCATCACCGCCGCACCGGTGAAGACCTGCCCCAAGTGCCGCGGGCGGGTGGCGCGGCTGGTTTCGGGTGGCGCGGGTATCATCTTCAAGGGCACGGGATTTTATCAGACGGATTACAAGAACGCGAAATCTCCCAGCACTAGCGCCACGTCCGGTGACAAGCCGGCCGAATCCAAGCCGGCGGAGTCCAAGCCGGCAGCCGGCGCGGAAAAGAAAGGAGCCTGATCATGGCCTCGGAAGACCTGCTGTTGCGTTGCGACCAGTGCGGTGAAATGAACCGCCTGCCGTCGGTGTATTGCAAGAAGTGCGGCACCAAACTGAACTTTGCCAAGGCCGAGCAGAAAATGATGACGGCCGACCGGCCCACGCTGGCCCAGCAGACGCGTACGCTGGTCCGGCTGGCGGTGGCGCTGGGCATGCTGGTGGTTGTTCTGCTGACCATTTGGCCGGCGCGCATGGTGCGCACCGTCGGCGAGGAACTGGACGCCAAGCGCTACCGCCTGAAGGGCGAACTGCTGATTGACGCGCTGAACCGCGAGGTGCCGGCCTCGCAGGTCATCGAAGAAAAAGAAATCAACGCCTATCTGCGCGGCGTGGTGGCGGCGCAGCCGGCGGCCCACGGCGTGCTGGCGGCCGCGCTGCAGGACGCGGGCGCGCGCTTCTTTCCGGGACGCGCCGAAATTTATCTGGCCATCAGTCGCGGGCCGCTGACGTTCACCAGCCTGTTTTATGTGCAGGTCAAAAACGATCAACTGGTGGTGACCGGCGCCAAGCTGGGCCACTTGCCATTGCCGGGCATTCTCGGCCGCGCCTACGCGAATACGCAGATCAATTTGTTCCGCCAATTCCGCAACGAGGCGCGGATTGTGCGGCACCTGTCGGGCGCGCTGATCCAGTCCGAAACCATTGAGCTGCTGGTCGGCCCGGTGCAATAACCGGCGATGCGGGCGGTGGTGCAACGGGTGGCGCGCGCGGAAGTGCGCAGCGAGGGGCGCGTGACGGGGCGCATCGGCCCCGGCGCGGTGGTGCTGCTGGGCGTGGGCCGCACGGATACCGCCGCGGAAGCCGCCAAGCTGGCCGACAAGGTGGCCAAGCTGCGCATCTTCGACGATGCCGACGGCAAGATGAATCTATCCATCGCGGCGGTGCCGGACGGCAAGTTCATAGTGGTGAGCCAGTTCACCTTGCTGGGGAATACCGAGCGCGGCAATCGGCCCAGCTACATCGAAGCCGCGCCGCCGGAACAAGCCGAGGCGCTCTACGAATTGTTTGTGGCCCACTTGCGCGGGCTGGGGTTCGGCGTGGAGACAGGCGTGTTCCGCACCATGATGCAGGTGGAACTGGTCAACGACGGCCCCGTGACACTGCTGCTGGACACCGCCGACTGGGCGTGAGCCCGCTTACGGTGCGTTGAGCTGCCGCAGCGCTTCATACACCACCACCGCCACCGCGCTGGACAGATTGAGCGAACGGACATGGCGGGTCTGGATGGGGATGCCGCATACTGATTCCGCGTGCGCGGCCAATAGCTCATCCGGCAGGCCCTTGGTTTCGCAGCCGAAGACGAGCGTGTCGCCGGGGCGGTAGGCCACGCGGTCATAGCGACGCGCGCTGCCGGTGCTATACAGAAACAGGCGGTCGGGTTGCGCGGCAGCGAGGAAGGCCGGCCACGAGGCGTGGACTCGCACATTCACGTCATCCCAATAGTCCAGCCCCGCGCGGCGCAGTTGGGCGTTGGTGATCTGGAAACCCAGCGGCTCCACCAGATGCAGCCGCGTGCCAGTGGCCGCGCAGAGCCGCGCGATGTTGCCGGTATTGGGCGGAATTTCCGGGCTGACCAGCACCACATTCAGCGGTGGTTCGGGCCAGCGAAAATCGAAATCGGCGCGGCGCGCGTGGGCGTGCTTCATGGAGCCGGTTCGGAAGGCGGCGCGCCTTTTTTCTTTTTGGCGGGCTGGTGCGCCTTGCGCCAGTCAATCAGCCGGCGTTGGAGATAGTCGTTCTCGAAGCGGGTGATATCCACTTCGTAATCGAATCCGGCAGCCAGTGCGCCCTGGTTGCCCATGATGCACACCTTGGCGTCCACAAATTGCGACGGTTCAAAATGCAGCGAAGAGTCGTAAGGATAGAGCACCTTGGCGACTTTGCCGGCGCGGATGGAATCCGGGAAGCGCTGGAGCTGGTTGCGGCTGGGCACGGCCTTGCGGTGGAGTTGGTCGGACACCGCGGCTTCATACATGACCTCGGCGCGATTTTCCTGCACGTTCCAAATCACCACGTCAATTTCGCCCAGTGTGCGACCGGTTTCGTCGTGATAGGTGAAATTGCACAGCGCCTTGGTTTTCTTGGGATCGTGCCGTGAGTTGTACTGGATGGCCGCAAGGCATTCGAGCACGGTGCCGATGCTGCCCCACTTGGGGTCTTGCAAATCGCGCAACTGCTCAAAGTATTTCTGGATCAGCGGGCGGCGCGCTTCGGCGATGGAGGCCGGCCATGACGAAATTTTGTCTTCGACGGGCATGGATTCGTCACGCCAGGACACGACTACGGGCGCCTGCGGGGCGGTCGTGGCCGCCGCGGTGGGCGGCTCGGGTTCGGCCGCGTGGCGCGCGGGGCGGAAATGTAAGAAGAGGGCAAACGCCACCAGCAACGCCAAACCGCTAACGGCGGCCACGAGGGGCCATTGGCGCGACGCGCGCGGGGCGGGGGGGGCGGCGGGGAGTGGTGCGGTGGCGGCAATTCCGCCGCCAGCAGGCAATGGCGCGGTAGGGATGGCAAATGAGGCCGTTGGCGTAAGCGGTCCGGTTTTGTGCGCCGCAGGCGGCGGCGTCATGATCCGGATGCCGGCCGCGCCGGCGGGCGTGGATGTGACGCGGATGGAGGATGGCCGGCCGGTGTTGGGCAAAATTTTCCGCAGTGCGCCCAGCGCAGCAACAGCGGAAGGGAAGCGGTCATCGGGATCGTAGGCCATGGCCTTCATGACCCAATCGCACAGCGCCTTGGGCAGGTCGGGCCGCCATTCGGCCAGCGATTTGACGCGATTTTCCAGTCGGCTGGTGATCAGCGCGGGGATGGTGTCGCCGATGATGGCATTCTGGCCGGAGAGCAGGTAGTAGAACACGCAGCCGATGGCGTAGATGTCCGTGCGCGCGTCGAGCGGCAGGTGGCGCAACTGCTCAGGCGCGATGTAGAGGATGGAGCCATAGATGGACGTGTTGCCTTCCATGCTCTGCACCGTGGGCTGTTGGACAAACCGCGCGAGGCCAAAATCCAGCACCTTGTATTGCCACGCGCCGCTGGGCAGCCGCATGCGCATGATGTTTTGCGGCTTGAGATCGCGGTGGATCATGCCGGCCTGATGCGCGGCGGCCAGCGCCTCCAACACCTGTTGGGCGGCTTCCGTAAATTCTTCCAAACTGAACGGTGCGCGATGTACGGCTTGGTTGAGCGTCTCGCCGTCAATGAACTCCATGACGACGTAGGGGCCCTTCGCGTCCACGCCAAAATCGTGGATGGTGAGGATGTTGGGATGCTGGATGGCGGCCAGCGTCATGGCTTCGCGCCAGAGGCGTTCGGTGCCGGCGGGATCGTCAAGCATGGGCTCCAGCGGATTCCAGCGCTTGATGGCGACCTGCCGCTTTAATTGCACGTCCCACGCCAGGAAGACGGTGCCGGAACCGCCGGAGCCGAGCGAGCGGCGGATTTCATAGCGGGCGGCGACCAAGTCATCCGGTTGCGGGCTGGCGGAATCGAGGGCCGGGCTATTCGTATTCATCACGCCGGGGAGTATAGAGAGCCGCCCGCGTTTTGTCGAGGTGCGAGGCGGCGACACGGACTTTCCGGCTTTCCTGCGGGCGGTATTTGCGGATAATGCCCGCATGAGAAAATTGGCATGGTGGCTGGCGGTTTGGGTGGTGGGCCAGGCGGCACTGGCCGAAGAGATGTTTCCGCGTCCGGGGTGGCACGAGGCGCCGAACCCGTTGGCGGACGAGTGGGCCGTGAAGGGCGGCCAGTTGACGGTGTATGCCGGGCCATACCCCAAGAGTTTCAACTATTACCTCGACCAAAATGTGTTTTCCGCCGAGTTGTTTGGCCAGTTGTACGAGACGCTGCTGACCGAAAATCCGGTGACGCTGGAATTGGAACCGCTGCTGGCCGCCCGGTGCACGCTGGGTGACGACCGCAAGACTTTCACCTTTTATCTGGACCCGCGCGCGCGTTGGAGCGATGGCCAACCCGTCACCGCCGAGGATGTGCGCTGGACGTTCGATGCCGTGATGGACCCGCGCCACCTGACCGGCCCGCATAAAATCGGTCTGGGCCGGTTTGCGCCGCCGGAGGTGCTGGATGAGCGTACCATCCGGTTTGTGGCCAACGAGGTGCACTGGGTGAATCTGCTGGTGCTGGCCGGTTTGCAGGTGCTGCCCAAACACGCGTGGGCGGGGCAGGATTTCAATTTGCAGAACTTTGAGTTTCCCGTGGTATCAGGCCCGTACCGGCTGGGCGTTATCAAGGAGGGCCTCTACGCCAACCTCGAGCGCCGCGCCGATTGGTGGGCGGCGGGGCTGCCGCGCTTCCAACACGTGGCCAACTTCGCGACGCTCCGCTACCGGTTTTTCGAAGAAGCGGAGAACGCGTTTGAGGCGTTCAAAAAGGGCGAGATTGACCTATGCCCCATCTATGCGGCGCACCGCTGGGCCAACCAGACCAGTGGCGAAAAATACGATCGCAACTGGATCGTGAAGCAGGAGGTGGTCAACCTCAATCCGGTGGGTTTCCAGGGCATTGCGCTCAACATGCGCCGCCCGCCGCTGGATGATCCGCGTGTGCGCCGCGCGCTGGCCCACTTGTTTAACCGCGAAAAAATGAACGCCACGCTGATGTTCAACGCCTACTTTTTGCACAAGTCCTACTATGAAACCCTCTACGACGACGCGCACCCGTGCCCCAACGAGGAGTTTCATTTTGACAAGGAACGCGCCCGCGCCTTGCTGGCCGAAGCCGGCTGGCGTGCTGATCCAACCACCGGGTTGCTGATGAAGGATGGCCGGCCGCTGCGCCTGCAATATCTCTCGCGTGGCGGCACCGATGACAAGTTTATCGCCATCTTTCAGGAAGACTTGAAGGATGTCGGCATTTCCTTGAGCGTGGACAAAAAAGATTGGGCGGCGTGGGCCAAGGACATGGATCACTACAACTACGACATGACTTGGGCCGCGTGGAGTGGGGGGCTTTATCCCGATCCGGAAAGCATGTGGCTTTCGAGCGAGGCCGACCGCCCCGCCGGGCAGAACATCACCGGCTACAAGAATCCGGCGGTGGATGAGCTGATCATTGCGCAGCGCGCCGAATTTGACGTGCAAAAGCGCGCCGGGTTAGTGCGGCAGATTGACGGGCTCGTCACGCGCGATGTGCCCTACATTTTGCTGTGGAACCTGAACTACACCCGGCTGCTCTGGTGGAACAAGTTTGGCATGCCCGATGCGCCGCTGGGCAAGTATGGCAGCGAACGCGCCGCCGCGAGTTATTGGTGGTATGACCCCGATGCCGTTGCCGACCTGCAACACGCTCAGGCTCTCGGTCGTGCCCTCCCGCCGCGCCCTGCCCGCAGCACCTATTCCGATCCCGAACCCTGATACCCACACGCCCCACGGGCCAAGGGCGCGGGGGAGGGAGGGGTTATTTGCTGATTTTAGTGGGGTTATTGCGGTCGGCAACTGCCATGCAGGACCGAACCGCGCAGATAAAAACACAAAAATCACGCACCTTAAATATGCCCAGAGTTTATAAAGTGTGGACAATCCCCTGAAAATGGACGATTAAAAAATACCCAAAATATATACATAACAAATTGTATATGATTGGGATATGAATAATATAAAAACTGTCCAGAGTTTATAAACTCTGGACAGCATGGTTCAAATGGGAAAAAGAAGGTGGCTGACAACGGTTGTTTCCGCATGCCAAACCCGACTACAAGCCACTGAAAACAGCGATTGATATGGGTTCTACTCGAAAGCACCCCGACAGAGAGGAAAACCTCATATTCCAGTCATAAACTAGTTAATAGGCCGTTAGGCCCTCAAAAACGGTTTTGAATTGAAACGGTTTACTCGTCGAGAAATCGGCGGGGTTTGGTTAGGTTTTTATTGCGTTTGCGCACTGGTTTGGTAGACTGTTCCTATTATTTGAATAGAGAGAAATTAGATTTATGTCAGAAGAAGAATTGAAGCCGGATACCGGGGCAGCCCCAGTCGCCAAGCCCGAAGCGTATGATGGGTCGAAAATCCAGGTCTTGGAAGGGCTGGAGGCCGTGCGCAAGCGCCCGGCGATGTATATTGGCGATACGTTTCAACGCGGCCTGCACCACTGCGTGTACGAAGTGGTGGACAACTCCATTGATGAAGCGCTGGCCGGCTATTGTACGCGCATTCTGGTTCATCTGGCCGCGGATGGCTCGGTTTCCGTGTCCGACAACGGGCGCGGCATTCCCGTGGACCCGCACCCGAAGCTGAAAAAGCCCGCCGTGGAAGTGGCGCTGACGGTGCTGCACGCCGGCGGCAAGTTCGATCACGGCAGCTACAAGGTCTCCGGCGGCTTGCACGGCGTGGGCGTGAGCTGCGTGAACGCGCTGAGCGAATGGATGGAAGTGGAAGTCCGGCGCAACGGCAAGATCTACCGGATGCGCTTCGAGCGCGGCGTGACGAAGTCGCCGCTGGAGATCATCGGCTCCTGCACCGATCAGGGCACCAAGGTGACGTGGTATCCCGACGACCAGATTTTCTCCACGCTGGAGTTCTCGTGGGACATTCTGGCGGCGCGCCTGCGCGAGCTGGCGTTCCTGAACAAGGGCATCGAGATCGTGTTCCAGCAGGAACAGCATGATGGCGCCATGCGCACCGAAACCTTCCGCTATGACGGCGGCATCCGCGAGTTCATTCAGCACCTCAACAAGAACAAGGTGACCCTGCATCCCGAGGTGATTTATTTCGAGAAGGAGCAGGATGGCGTGGCGGTCGAAATTGCCATGCAGTACAACGACGGCTACGCCGAGAATGTGTTGAGCTACGCCAACAACATCAACACCATCGAGGGCGGCACGCACCTGACCGGCTTCCGTGGCGCGTTGACGCGCGTGGTAAATACCTACGGCCGCAACAACAAGCTGCTGAAGGAAGAAGACACCATGTCCGGCGAGGATATCCGCGAGGGCCTTGTGGCCGTGGTGAGCGTGAAGGTGCCCGATCCGCAGTTTGAGGGCCAAACCAAGACCAAGCTGGGCAACAGCGAGGTCGAGGGCATTGTGTCGTCCATCGTCAATGAGCAGTTGGCAAACTTTTTCGAGGAAACGCCGGCAGTGGCCCGCAAGGTGGTGGAAAAAGGCGTGCTGGCCGCCCGCGCCCGCGAAGCCGCGCGCAAGGCGCGCGACCTGACCCGCCGCAAAGGGGCGCTGGATTCGGGATCGTTGCCCGGCAAGCTGGCAGATTGCTCCGAACGCGACCCGGCGCTATGCGAGCTGTTTCTGGTGGAAGGCGATTCCGCCGGCGGCTCTGCCAAGCAGGGGCGCGACCGCCGCTTCCAAGCCATCCTGCCGCTGCGCGGCAAAATCCTCAACGTGGAAAAGGCGCGGCTGGACCGGATGCTCAATAATCAGGAAATCCGCACCATGATCACCGCGATCGGCGCAGGCATCGGCCATGACGAGTTCGATGTGGCCAAAGTGCGCTATCACAAAATCATCATTATGACCGATGCCGACGTGGACGGCTCGCACATTCGCACGCTGCTGCTGACGTTTTTCTACCGCCAGATGCCGCAGTTGATCGAGCGCGGCTATGTGTACATTGCGCAGCCGCCGCTCTACAAAATCAAGCGCAAGAAACAGGAGCGCTACATTGACAACGATCGCCATCTCTCGCGCGTGCTGATCGAGCTGGGCATCGAAGATGTGCGGATGCTCGACCTCGCCGGGGGCACAGTGCTGGACGACGGTAAAATGGCCGAAGTCCTCAAAATCCTCGAAGAAATCGAGCATTTGGCCGGTTCTCTCGCGCGCAAGAGCGTGGATTTTGACGAGTATGTGAAGCGCTATGACTCCGCGCAGAACCGCTTGCCGCTCTACCGCGTGCGGGTGATTCCGCCGGGCGGCGACATCGAAAATCAGGAAATCCATCTGGCGTTCAGCGATGAAGAAATGCGCAAAATCCGCGAGGACGCGGAGCAACGCATGGGGCCGTTGGACCCTGCCCAGTTCAAGTGGGATGAGTTGCATCAGGCCCCCGGCCTGGTCAAGCAGTTTGCTCAGTTGCAGGCGCGCGGGCTGGGCATTGACGCGCTGCTGCGCAGCGACAACCCCATCTATGAAGCCGAGGTGGACGGCAAAAAAGTGTCGCTCCACGCGTTGGGCGATTTGCTCAACCTGGTGCGCGAGGTGGGCCGCCGCGGCCTAAGCATCCAGCGCTACAAGGGCTTGGGCGAAATGAATCCCGAACAGCTTTGGGAAACTACCCTCGAACCCACCAAGCGTAAACTGCTGCAAGTGCAACTGGACGACGCCGTGCGCGCCGACCAGACCTTTACCATCCTGATGGGCGATGAAGTTGAACCCCGCCGCGCATTCATCGAGGAAAACGCCCTCAATGTGCGGAATTTGGATGTGTAGTCGCGGCGGGAACGCCACCGTGCCGAAAGTTGACCGAAAAAGGATAGTCCATGAGCGATGAAGTCACCCCCGCGCCCGGCGATGAGTTCGCCGGCGAAACCCGCGCCGCCGCCGCGCCGCAAAACGCGCCGGACCGCATCGAACGCATCAACATCGAAGATGAGATGCAGAAGGCCTACATTGATTACTCGATGTCGGTCATCATTGGCCGGGCGTTGCCCGACGCTCGTGACGGCCTCAAGCCCGGCAACCGACGCATCCTGTTTGCCATGCGCGAGGGCAACTACACCCACTCGCGGCCTTACGTCAAATGCGCGCGCGTGGTGGGTGATGTCATCGGTAAATACCATCCCCACGGCGACGCCGCGGTCTATGACACCCTCGTGCGCATGGCGCAGGATTTTTCCACGCGCTACCTGCTGATTGACGGGCAGGGCAACTTCGGCAGCATTGATGGCGATCCCGCCGCCGCCTACCGGTATACCGAGTGCCGCCTCAAGCGCACTGCTGAAGAAATGCTGGCGGACATTGACAAAGACACCGTCGAAATGCAGCCGAATTACGACGAAAAGCTGCTGGAGCCCAAAGTCTTGCCCGCGCGGATTCCCAACCTGCTGGTCAATGGCTCCACCGGCATCGCGGTCGGCATGGCCACCAATATCCCGCCGCACAACCTGGGCGAAATCATTGATGGCACCGTCCACCTGATTGACAACCCAACGGCAACGGTTGCTGATCTGATGCAGTTTGTGAAGGGGCCGGATTTTCCGACTGGCGGCACGCTCTACGGCCTGGCGCCAATCCGCGAGATGTACCTGACTGGCCGCGGCCATCTGCGCCTGCGCGGCAAGGCCACCGTGGAGCCGTGGAAAGCCGACCGTGAGCGCATCATCATCACCGAAATCCCTTACGCGGTAAACAAGGCCACCCTGATCGAAAAAATCGCCGATTTGGTCCATGAGAAGAAAATCGAAGGCATCAGCGACCTGCGCGACGAGTCCGACAAGGACGGCATCCGCGTGGTGGTGGAGCTCAAGAAGGGCGAAATCGGGCAGGTGGTGCTGAACAACCTGTACAAGCAAACGCAACTGGGCGGCACGTTTGGCGCCATCATGCTGGCCATTGACCACGGACGCCCGCGGGTCATGGACCTCAAGGAGCTTTTGCAGTGCTTCATTGACCACCGCTTCGAGGTGCTGACCCGCCGCACGCAGTTTGAACTGCGCGAGGCCGAAGCCCGCGCCCACATTCTGGAAGGGCTGCTGAAGGCGCTGGATCACCTCGATGACGTGGTGCGCATCATCCGCGCCGCGGAAAACCGCGAGGCCGCCAAAATTCAATTGATGGCCACGTTTGGCTTCACGGAAATCCAAGCCAACGCCATCCTTGATATGCGCCTCTACCAACTGACCGGGTTGGAACGCAGCAAACTGGAGGCGGAATATAAGGCTTTGCAAGAGCGCATTGCCTACCTGAAGGAGCTGCTCGCCGATGCCCGCAAGCTGTTCGGCGTGATGAAGGACGACCTGCTGGCCATCCGCAAGGAATATGCCGACCCGCGCCGCACCGAGATCGTGGTGGACGAGGGCGACATTGACATCAAGGACTTGGTCGCCGACGAAGACTGCGTGATTTCGCTCTCCCACGCGGGCTATATCAAGCGCACCCCCACCAGTGTGTACCGCGAGCAAAAACGCGGCGGCAAAGGGGTGGTGGGCATGGATACCAAGGATGAGGATTACGTGGAGCACGTATTCAACTGTTCCGCCCACGACTGGATGTTGTTCTTCACCGAAAAAGGGCGGATGTATTTCAAGATGGCCTACGAGATTCCCGAGAGTGCTCGCGATTCCCGCGGCAAGGCGCTGGTCAACCTGCTGGACATGCAGGGCTCCGAGAAAATCGCGGCGATCATTCCGGTGCGCGGCTTCGATACCGACAAGCACCTGTTCTTTGCCACCGAGCGCGGCATTGTCAAAAAGACGCCGCTGGCGGCCTACCAGAATGTGCGGGCGGCAGGCATCATCGCCATGAACATCGCGGAAGATGACCGGCTGATCGGCGTGGAGTTGACCAGCGGGCAGGATGACCTGCTGCTGGTGACGCGCCAAGGGCAGGGCATCCGTTTCAAGGAAACCGATGCGCGCCCCATGGGCCGTGCCACCGGCGGTGTGCGCGGAATCTCGCTGGGCAAGGGTGACGTGGTCGAGGGCATCGAGGTGGTCCACGAAGACGCCATGCTGCTGACCGTGACCGAAAACGGTTTCGGCAAACGCACGCCATTCAGCGAATACCGCGTGCAAAAGCGCGGCGGCAAGGGCCTCATCGCCAACGAACTCACCGCCAAGACCGGTGAATTGGTCACCGCGCTGAGCGTACACGACCACGAAGCCATCATGATTGTGACCCGCAAGGGCACCATGATCCGGATGCCCGTGGATGGCGTGCGCGTGACCGGCCGCTCCGCCCAAGGCGTAAAACTTATCGATTTGAGCGAGGAGGATGTGGTAATGAGTGCCACACCAGTGGAGCCGGAGGATGAAAACGGCCAAGCGGCCCCGGCGGCGCCACCGGCGGAACAGGAACCAACCTCCTGAAGGAGAGCGGATGAATAAAATTGTCGGCGGATTGTTGCTCGTGCTGCTGGCCCTGCCGGCATCGTGGGCCCGGGATAATAGCGTGGAAGACCGCAGCGCGGATGAAGCGCTGCTGACGTGGGCCAACCCGTTTCCGTGGCAGGTGGGGGCAGCCTATCAAAACCACGCCCGTCCGGTGGATCTGGGCGGCGCGGAATGGAAGCTGAAAGGCCAGTCCGTGGCCGGCGAAGTCGGCGTCCGCCCGTGGCCGTGGCTGCTCGTTTATGGGCAGGTCAGCGCCAACGAGGCCCGTTTGGCCGAGCGCATGCGGGAAAATGCCGATCCGGGTGCGGGTGGCCTGCTGGGAGTGAAGGCCAATCTGTGGCAGATCAACGAGGGCCTGGCGCGCGCGGCATGGCGGGTGCGTTTGCAACTCGCGGGATACTACGCCTACCGCACCAGCTCCGACGCCGGCGAAGGCAAGCTGTCGTGGGGCGAGGCCACCATCATGCTGCCGTTGAATTATCACCTCACCCTGGCCCGCAGTGCGCGCAACGTGTTTGCTGGCGAGTTCCACAGTCTGGAAATCTTTGCGGGACCCGCCTTTTCCAAACTGGATGGCACATGGACCGTGGGCGACTGGCAGCGTGACTTTGAAGAATCGCAGGACTACGGCGTGGTGGGCGGCGCCAATCTCTGGCTGCTGGAAAATCTGTGCTTTGGAGCCAGCGCGGCGTGGTTCGATGGCACCAGCTTCGATTTATCCGTCACGTATCGTTTTTAGGATGTTTCGCCATGAGCGCTCGCATTCTCGACGGTAAAAGCCTTGCGGCCGATATCCGGCGCGAGATTGCGGACGATGCCGCCAAGCTGCACGCAGCCACTGGCCTCGCACCGGGACTGGGCGTGGTGCTGGCGGGCGACCATCCGGCCTCGCGCTCGTACGTCACCGCCAAAGAAAAGGCCTGCGCGGCCGCCGGTATTCGCTCGCGCGAGCTGACCTTGCCCGCCCACGCCAGCCGGCAGGATATTTTGGCTGCCGTTCGCGACCTCAACCAAGATGCCACCTGCGATGGTATTTTGGTCCAACTCCCGCTGCCGGATGCCGCCAGCGAGCGGGAGGTCATTGAAGCCATTGATCCCGCCAAGGATGTGGACGGGTTCCATCCGGTGAATGTGGGCAAATTGGTGCTGGGTTTGCCGACCTTTGTGCCGTGTACTCCGCAAGGCATCGTGGAGTTGCTGCGCCGCGCGGCAATTCCGTTGGCGGGCGCCCACGTGGTGGTGATTGGCCGTAGCTCCATCGTGGGGCGGCCGCTATCCATTCTCCTCTCGCAAAAAGGAGTGGATGCCACGGTGACCCTCTGCCATACGCGCACTCCTGACGTGGCGCGGTTCACCCAACAGGCGGATATCGTGATTGTGGCCGCCGGCCGGCCCAACACGCTGCGTCCAGAGATGATTCGTCCCGGTGCAGTGGTGGTGGATGTGGGCGTCAACCGCGTACCGGACTCGTCGCGCGCCACCGGCTACCGGTTGGTGGGCGATGTGGATTTTGAACCCGTGGCGGCCAAAGCGGCGGCCATCACCCCCGTGCCCGGCGGCGTAGGCCCGCTGACCATCGCCATGCTGCTACGCAACACCGTTGAGGCCGCGCGCCGCCAACGTCACCCTCCTGCATGATCCGCGTTGTCAATCGCTACCTGCTCGGCGACTTCGTCAAAAGTTTCGTCATCACGCTGGTGGTCTTGACCTTCGTGATGTATGTGGGCGCGGTGGTGCAAGCCATTGATTACATGTCCCGCGGCATTTCCGGCCCGTTGATTCTCAAGATTTTTGCGCTCAATATCCCGTTCACGCTTTCATTCGTGATCCCCATGAGCGTGCTCACGACGGTACTGCTGCACTTTGGCCGGCTCTCGGCCGATGGCGAAAGCACCGCGCTGAAAGCGTGCGGAGTCAGCCTCTGGCAGATGGCTGCACCCATTTTACTGGGCGCAGTGGTGCTGTCCGGCATTTGCCTGTATATCAACGCCGAACTGGCCCCGCGCAGCCATTTCATTCGCCGACAAATGCTGCGCGATCTCGGCGAAGAAGACCCGCTGGCTTTGCTGGAAGAAGGACGCTTTGTCCGCGACTTCCCCGGCATGCAGATTTATATCGGCAAAAAAAATGGCGGTCGGTTGGAAGACATCACCATCATGCAGTTTGGCGACAAAGGCCCCAAGGCCCAAGTCTATGCCGACAGTGGTGAGGTCAACTTCAATCGGGAAACCCGCGTCATGGATATTGTGCTCTACAAGGTCCGCCTGATTGAATTCGACAAGACGGACCCCTCCGATATCAACAAACAGCGGGAAATTACGGCCGACCGCTACCCCATTACCGCGGATTTGCGGCAGATGCTGCAAAAGCGCAAAGTCATGCCCAAGCCCGCCTCCATGACGTTTACCCAACTGATCCAGGGCGCGGCCAATATCCGGCAGGTATTCCCCGATCTTCAGGAAAAAAATGTGCCGCGAATGCGCACCAAGCTGGCCGTGGAAGCCAGCAAGCGCATGGCCTTGTCGCTCTCCTGTTTTTCATTTGCGCTGCTGGCCATTCCGCTGGGTTTGCGCTCGCACCGCAAGGAATCCTCCATCGGCATCGGTTTGGCGCTCTTGCTGCTCTTTTTGTTCTACCTGTTCATCGTGGTGGCTGAGTCCCTGCTGGATCGCCCCCAATGGCGCCCCGATTTGATCCCGTGGATTCCAGTTGTCGGCAGTCAAATCCTGGGCACATGGCTGCTCTACCGCAACCGCTAGGTTTTTTCGCTTGCCGCGGGCAAAACCGCCCCGTAGTGTTCGCGGGGTTGAGTGCGTGCCTGTAGCTCAATTGGACAGAGCGTTAGCCTCCGGAGCTAAAGGTTGTGGGTTCGACCCCCGCCAGGCACACCATGACGACTTTCCGCGCAGTATTTCTGCCGCCCCTTGCCGAGTTTGAATGATCAAGGACTTTCCGCTTTCCGGATTTATCGCGGCCTCACGGACAACGTTCGGGGGAGTGCTGGCTTTTTACGTGGGACTGTTCGGCGGCGGACTGATCGTCATGGCGGACAGACCGTGGTCGCGGGAATTCTTGACAGAATGCAGCACCCTATGGCTCGTCCTGATTCCCTACACCGTGGCGAAGGGGTGGGGGCTTTTGCTATTGCCGGCGCTGGGTTTTCTGTTCTGGGGCGTGATTTGGCGGGAATGGAATCGGCTGGTGGTCGGTTCCAACGTGGCCATTCTTCTGGCGGCCATCACGTTGCTTTGCGCGGAGTACAACCCCTTTGCGCGAGCGAGTTCTGTGGGGCCTTTTTTGCTGACCATGGGTTTGGCCGTGGGGCTGTGGCTGGCCGGCATCGCTTGGGAAATCCTCAAATGGCGGCTCACGCAAGCTCCAAAGGCCAACGACAGCGTTCCACCGCCTTGAGACGGCCAAAGGGCCATTGCCAACCTGTTGAGTAGGCAAACAGCAAGCGGATGGATTTCTCTCCTTGCACGCGCTCGTTGCTTTTGCTTCAAGTGGGGTAGGGATATGGCTTGAATCGCTGACTGGTTCTGCCGACTTGCCTGGTTTCTCAACCTGTGGAACACTCGTCACCATGGAAGATGTCCCCCGCAAGTGCTCCGCAAATTCATGGTTTTGCCCGAAGACAAGTGGCAGAAGCTGTACGATGCGATGGGGGCACTGATGGCTCGGCTCAAGGCAGAGTGGGACGTCAAGCCGGAAAACAAGGGCAAAGTTATCACCTATGCCGAGCTTTGGGCTGAACAAGCCAAGAAGATGAGAAAAGAAAGGCAATAGGCGCTACCATGGATACATTGACTCATAAGCCAGCCAGTGCCCAGAGTCTCTTGGAACTTTATCCTCGCCTCGGGATTCCTCATTTCCAGCGGGGGTTGGTTTGGAACGAGGACGCTACAGGGCTGCTTCTTGAGTCCCTTTATTTTGGCACCCCTTGCGGGAACATCATCCTTTGGAAGCCATTGGCACCGGAGATCCATGGCGAACCTATTCAAGGGCAAACCCAATGCGAGTTACTTTTGGTGGACGGGCAGCAACGCGTCCGCATGCTCCATGCGGCCCGTGCCGACGTGGAGGATCCAGCCGGTAAGATCTGGTGTTTGGATCTAACGGTCGAGCCAAACTGTTCCCCACTATTGCGTGACCCGGCTCGACGAAGTTTGTTCATATTCGCCGAACATCCTAAACGGACAAAGAATGCTCGCTATAAGCAAAATCTGATTCCACTGACAGAGCTTGCAGAATACCCCATAGCGGAATTGAAAGCCCGCTACGATATCCAAGGTAAGTCTGGGGTGTCCGCCGGCGAGATCGTCGAGGCCGTTGCGGCGGTAGCGAACGTAGTAAAAGTTATGTGGGCTCGGCCGCTGTTCAACATCATCCAGCTGAATGAGCAAAAAGGCCAGCTGCGGGATAAAACGTATGGGATCGACTATATTGTTTCTCTGTACAACCGGATAAATAGCGCTGGTCGCAAGGTGGAACAGCAGGAAATCGCATATGCGACTATTGTACATCTCTATCCGGAGACAACTGCCTGCCTGAAAAACTTTTTCAAAGACGTTCATCCCCAAAAAGGGGTCGAGCGAGATACGCTTCTCCGCCGAGAGAAAGAACGCAATTTCGGGTTCAAGCTATATCTTCGGACACTGGTCCAGGTGTGCAACTATCACTTTGGACGTTCCCAAGGCACACAGATGTTCTCATTCGATATCCTTAAAAGTAGTGATTTTTCAGGGCAGATAACTCAAAACCGGGAATATGCCGGTATGTTTTTTAAATGGACCCACATGATTCTCGTGTTTGTACACGAAGTATTGTGTGATTCTCTATTTTGCGACGATCTACGGATGCTGCCAGACATCGATTGTCTCATTCCCGCACTTCAGCTTCTCATTCGTTATCCACGACTTATCGATACCAGATATAAACAGATTATCGCGTATCTCATCCTGCGGACAGCCATTGATCCGGAACGGACCCAGGAATCAACCCTGAAGCTTGTACGATACATTGAGCGCACCCATGATGCGGGTTCTTGTATCAAGGGGCTCCCTACTCAGTTCGGCGCTTGGTCTGAAGACAAGGGAAATCGTTTTCGGAACGCCTTGGCGTCCGCCAACACTATGAATGATAGGTATGTCCTGCTGCTATACTGGCTGGCTCGGCGCACCGGGGCCAAAGATTTTAGTTATGCGAATCTGTCGTCAAACAAACCGTTATCTCACAGAGCCGGTAAGGAAATGGTCTTATCAACCGAGGTTGTTCCTGAGAAGCAGCACATAGCACCCGCTGCAGACCTTAGCCGTGATATCTACGGGGGCGATTCGCGTATAACTACGAGTCGGCATCCGATTAACAATATTGGTAACCTGACCTATATTTCCCGAGAATTAAATCATTTCGAGAGCGGTCTTGGCCCTCAGTGGATCGATCCAACGAAGGAAACTGACCCGGCGGTTCTGGCCGGTCATTTTCTGCAAGGAGAGGCCCTGGACCTGTATGAAAAGCTACGTAGTCGTGCCTTATCCAAGGCCGACAAAGATTTGTTCGAGCAGCAGTATTGCAAGGCTCGACGTGAGCTGATCCAAGCTGGCTTTGAAGCATGGATGGACGAACTCCAAAAAGGCCTTGACGTGGTTGATGAGAGAATCAAGCCGAAGAAAAAGTTGATTGTACCAGATACAGCAGACAAAATCCGCTGGTTAGACTACCCAAATCGAATCGAAGATGCACTTCTTATGATGTTGGGGGGGCAAATGCTAAAACTGATGTCTGAAAAGGCAAAAAAGAACAAACCCGGCGACATAATATTTCAATTGCAAGATTCAGGATCAAAATCGAAAGCCAATATATTTATGTTTAGGGTTCCCCGCAGAATTGAAATCGAGCATCGTGACGGCCATGGTGTGCTGGCAAAGCTGGAGAGCATCATGGAGCAGGCGGGAATTGAGAAACAGCCTAATCAGGCTAGGCCATGGGTATTGCCGTGCGGGCCGGATGAGGAGTCTCTTACGGCCGGAATCCTGGAAGTTTTTTACCTCAACAGATTATGACTTGGGATTTTCGACCGGCATGAGCGTTCTCAATTGAACCAATCCTCGTAACGGATGGAGAGGCAGTTAAGGGTAGCCTTGTAGTTGCGCCAGTTGGGGTGGTGATGCCGTATCCCACTCGTTGCTTTTGCGTTCGGCGGGGAAGGGGGGGATAAAAAAAGGGCTCTGGCGACGAGCCAGAGCCCTGTGGGTGGGTGGGGGTTACTTGAGGCCCATTTCGATCATCTTTTCAGCGATCTGGATGGCGTTTTGGGCGGCGCCCTTCCAGATGTTGTCGCCGGAGACGAACAACGACAGGCCGTGGGGGACAGTGGGGTCCTTGCGGATGCGGCCCACGAGGGTGTCGTAGCTGCCGGTGGCTTCTAGAGGTGTGGGGAAGACCGAGTGGGCGAGGTCGTCGCGCAGGGCCACGCCGGGGGTCTTGGCGAGGATCTCGCGCGCACGTTCCGGGGTGATGGGATTGTGGAATTCCACGTGGAGCGCCTCGCTATGACCATTGAACACGGGGACGCGCACGCAGGTGGAGACCACCTGGATGGAATCGTCGCCGAGGATTTTGCGGGTTTCGCGGCCGAGTTTCACTTCTTCCGAGGTGTAGCCGGGCATGTCCTTGGATTCCGAGCCGATCTGGGCGATGACGTTGAAGGCGATTTGCACGGGATAGACCTCGCGGGGGAGGGGCTCGCCGGCGGCCCAGGCGCGGACTTGGGCATCCAACTCACGGATAGCCGCGGAGCCGGTGCCGGAGACCGCCTGATAGGTGCAGCACACGATGCGCTTGATCTTGGCCTCGTTATGCAGGGCATAAATGGCCATCAGCGCCGTGGAGGTGGAGCAATTCGGGTTGGCGATGAAGTTCTGGTGGTTCTTCAGCGTGGCGGCGTTGATTTCCGGGATGCACAGAGGCACGCGAGGGTCCATGCGGTAGTCATCGCCATTGTCAATGACAGTGCAGCCGGTTTCCGCCGCACCCCAGCCGAGAGTCTTGGAAGCGCCCTTGGCGCCTTCGGTGCCCGCGAAAAAGGCAAAATCGAAGCCCTTGAATGATTCCGGGCCCGTGGCGACTTTGACCTCGACGGGGATATCGTCAATCATTTCGGTGCGTTCGCGGGTGGCGAACACTGTCAGTTTGCCGAGGGGAAAATTACGCTTGCGTAGCAGCCGCACGATTTCCGTGCCCACCGCGCCAATACCGACCATGCACACATTGTATTTTTTCATTTTTCTCTCCTGATTGCTTGCCGTACGAATTGGTTTTTACCGTTACCGCCGGCGGTCATCATTAGCCTTGAGATACGCCATGACGAGCGCTTTGTAAAATGGATTTCCGCTCCGGCGGTGTTGCTTTGCCGTTCGCTGGGGTGGGGGCTAGACGAGCGAGGCGATCAGATCGCCCACCTCGGAGGTCCCCAAGCCCATGCGGCCGGCCGCGAGCGACTTGATCTTGCCGCCGTTGAGCGCCGCCGTAATGGCTTGATCCACCGCCACCGCCGCCGCAGTTTCACCGAGGGTGTCGAGCATCATCCCGCCGGCCGCAATAGCCGCGACGGGGTTGATGACGTTTTTGCCGGTGTACTTGGGCGCGCTGCCGCCCATGCACTCGAACATGGAAACGCCTTCCGGGTTGATGTTGCCGCCGGCGGCCACGCCGAGCCCACCCTGCACAATCGCGGCGAGGTCGGTGATGATGTCGCCGAACAGGTTTTCGGTGACGACCACATCGTACCATTCTGGCTGCTTCACAAACCACATCGTGCAGGCATCCACGTGATTATAGTCCTGCTTGATGTCGGGAAATTCCTTGTCGCCCATTTCCTTGTGGGCGCGCACCCAGAGGTCGCCGCAGTGGGTCAGGACGTTGCACTTGTGGACGAGAGTGAGCATTTTCTTGCGGTTGCGCCGCCGGGCATATTCATAGGCGTAGCGCAGACAACGGTCCACCACGGGGCGGCTATAGATCATGACCTGCGTGGCGACTTCCAACGGGGTGCCTTGCTGCACCGCGCCGCCCACGCCGGTATAAATGCCGCCGGTGTTTTCGCGCACCACGACAAAATCCACATCCTTGGGTTCCTTGTCCTTCAGCGGGCAGTCTTCGGCGCGGTAGAGTTTGACCGGGCGCAGGTTGATGTACTGATCCAGCGCGAAACGGGTTTTGAGCAGGATGCCCACTTCGAGGATGCCGGGTTTGACGTCGGGATGGCCGATGGCGCCCAAATACAACGCGCTATGCTTGCGGAATTCTTCCAGCGCGGAATCCGGCAGCGTTTCGCCGGTCTTGAGATAGCGGTCACCCCCAAAATCATAGGTTGTGTAATCAAGGCCAAAGCCGAATTTGGCCGCGGCCGCACCGAGCACCTTCACGGCCTCGCGGGTGACTTCGGGGCCGGTCCCGTCGCCGGGAATCAATCCGATGGAATAAGTCTTTTTCATAAGGCGGGGCATTTTTAGTTGATTTGGCTGCTAAAGCAAGCCCTGAAACAGGCTCGCGGGCAATTGGGGCGGCCCGCAGCGGGCGGGACGGTGGATTATTGCACCGCGCGGATGCGCCAATAGAGGAAAGTCTTGGACGATCCGCGCACAATGCTGTTGGTGCCCGGTGCGCAATAGAACGGTTCGCCGAGGTCGCCCCACTCCTTGTCCAATGCGGTATTGCCCTGCAGGACATATTTGCGACCGACGCTTTCCATAATGGTGAACCGGCAGTTGCCGCTCTTGCAATCCGCAATGCTGATCATGACCGGCGGCTCCGGCTTGGCCAACGGTTGTAACGCCGCATGGATGCCGTTGACCTGTTGCCCTGCAGCAAGCGTGATATCGGTCCCTTCCGCCAAAGTGGCCGCATTGGCATAGCTTTGCCCAGCGTGGGTCAGGCTGTGGTCGAGGAACTGCACACGGTAGGTGCCCGGCAGCAGGTTGACAATCTGATAGGTGCCATCGGCGGCGGTGAAATCGCGTGCAGCCGGCGCCCAGTTGTTGCCGGTCCAGTAGTGTGCTTCCACCTCAATACCCGCCAACGGAGTTTCGCCGTTGGAGCCCGTGACCCGACCGGCGATGCTCGCCCCGCGTTCCAGCGCCACGTTATAGCCAGTGAGGTGATCATAGTCGGTCAGCGTGATATTGCCGGCGGATTCCGCGCTGGGTGCATTGTTGTAGAACTTGGTGGCATACGTTTCGCTGGGGTCACGGAAACCGAGACGATACGTGCCGGGTGTCAGGCTGCCGACGGTATAAGCACCGTTTTCGTCGGTGCCGGTCCAAGCCACTTCCTGCCAGCCCTCGCAGGTCCAGGTGTAGGCGGTGACCCACAGAGAGGGCATGGGCAGGCCGGAATCTTGGGCGGTCACTTGGCCGGAAATGCTGCCGGCATAGGCCAGCGAGGCATTGAGGCCCGGCAGGTGGGCTGCGACAGCCAAGACAATATCTTCCGCTTCGTCCAGCAGGCGCTTATCGTTGAAATATTCCGTGGCATAAACGCCCTCGTGGTCGAAGAATTGCACGCGGTATTCACCGGCGCGCAGCCCGCCGAGGGAATACTCCCCATTTTGATCAGTGTAGGTGCCGTTCACCAACTGCCAGCCGTGGCGCGTCCAGCGGCCGACGTTCACCTCGATGTTGCGCAGCGGCGTGCTGCCGTCCGGCCCCGTCACGCACCCGGAAATCCAGGCCGCCGGCCCGAGATGCATATTGATGCCAGTGAACTGCTGCCCGGCGGCCAGCGCGATGCTGTTGGCCGCGTCGAGGCTAGGCACGTTGGAATAGCAAGCCCCGGCGTAGTTGCCGCTCTGGTCGTGGAATTGCAAGCGGTATTCCCCCGCGGCCAGCCCGTTGAAAGTGTAGTTTCCGGCGGCATCGGTTTCAGCCCAGCCGGCCCAAGCCCACTTGGCGCCATCCCACCGGAATGCCTGCACGGAAATATTCGCGAGGACCGGGGAGCCGCCCAAGGCGGTGACGGTGCCCGCGATGGAGGAGGCGCTCTCCAGCGCGGCATCAATGCCGGTGATGTGCGCTTGCGACGCCACCGGAATGTCAGTGGCGCTCGCGATGCTCGGTGCGTTGTCGTAATACTCGGTGGAATGGGTTTGAGTGTAGTCCGTGAAGAACACGCGGTAGGTGCCCGGCATCAATCCGGTAATCGTGTATTCGCCGTTGCTGTCCGTGGTGGCGTGCTGCGAGGCACCCCACGAGGAATTGATCCACAGCACGGCGGTGACGGAAATACCCGCCAGCGGCTGCTGGGTGGTGGCAGAAGTCACCCGGCCGGACAGTTGCGCGGCGACGGATAGCGCGGCATCAATTTCTGCCACGTCTTCATCCGCCGACACCTGAACCACGGTGGCTTGCTCCATTGTCCAGGCCTGATTGTAAAACTCGGGGAGATAAGTGTGGCTCCAGTCCTGGAACTGGACTTTGTAGGAACCGGGCATCAAGCCGCCCAGCGAATACTCACCGTTGTCATCAGTGGTGGCCGAGCCCCACGTGTCCCACCACGACCCATTCCAGTGCAGCGCAGAGACGGAGATTCCAGCCACCGGCGATTGCGTGGCCGCAGCCGTGACCCGGCCAGACAACCGGCTGCCCGGCCCCAAGGTGGCGTCAATGCCCGTGAGCCAGTCGCCCGATGCCAGAGTGAACTCGGTGGCCGCATCCCGCGTTTGGGCGTCATCGTAGAACTCGCGCAGATACGCATTCTGGTAATCCACAAATTGGACAATATAAGAGCCGGCCGGCAGCCCGCGAATGGTGTATTGCCCATTGTCGTCGGTATTGCCCTGGAAATTCATGCCCATGCCGTTCCGGCTGCCGACAATGACGGCGATATTCGCCAGCGGTGTTACGCCATCTTCCGCGGTGACCGTGCCGGAAATCCTGGCGGCCAGCCGCAGCGAGGCGTCAATGCCCGTAACATCCTCGCCGGTGGCCACTGGAATGTCGGTGCCATCGTCCAGCGTGTTGCCCTGCGCATACACCTGCGCCAAATAGGTTTCGTTGTAATCGTTAAATTGCAGGCGGTAGGTGCCGGCGCGCAGGCTCTTGATGGTGAACATGCCGTTCTGCGCGGAGGAGCTGGAGCCGACCCAGTACCAATAGTGGTTGGTGTACATATAGGCGGTCACCGTGACTCCGCCCGCCGGTGTCTGGCCGTCCGGGCCGGTCAACATGCCCGAAATGGTGGCGCCCTTGGTTAGCTCGGCATCAATGCCCGTCAGTGCGCCCTCCGCCGGCAGCATCAAAATCTCGGCATCATCATATTCGGTGGCATCGTTGTAATATTCGGGCAGATAATCGTTTTGCCAGTCGGTGAAGTAGACATGATACAAGCCACCCGGCAGCCGGCCGATGGTGTAGTGCCCGTTTTCGTCGGTCATGGCGTTTTCCTGCCACCACCATTGGCCACCCTGTTGGCGATAAACCGTCACCGCGATGTCGGCCAGCGGCGCGCCGGCTTGCCCGGTCACCGTGCCAGAAATGGTGCCGGCCTTGGCCAGCGTCGCGTCAACGCCCGTCACGTGCGTCGCCGTGGCAACGGCCACCGAAGTGGCTTCGTTCCAGTCTATCTGGTCGTCGTAATACTCGCTAATGAACTGGCCGTTGGGATCCCAAAACCACACTCTGTAATCGCCTGCCGGCAGGCCGCGGAGCGTGTATTGGCCATCATCGTCCGACAGCGTGCCGGTCATCCATTGCCAATAGGAGCCTGTCCAGCGCTCACAACTGACATTGATGCCCGGCGCCGGTGCGCCCTGCGTATCCGTCACTGTGCCGGACAACTTGGCGCCTTCGACTAGCGCCGCGTTGAGGCCGGTGACCAGTGTACTCTCCGGCACATAAATCAGCGTGGCAGAGAACCAATCCGTTTGCTGGTCATAAAATTGCCCGATGTAATCCAGATTGTTGTCGCGGAATTCGAGGCGGTACGTTCCGGCTTCCACCCCCTGGAACTCATATTCGCCGTTATCGTCGGTGCTTGTGATCTGGTAGAAGCCGGGGCCCCATTCGCCAACCAGCGTGAGCGTGACGGTGATATTCGGCAACGGCTCGCCACTTGCCAGTGCGGTGATCCGCCCGGACACGCCGGACGCTGCTTCCAGGATGGCATCCACGCCCGTGGTTTCTGCGCCCTGTGCCACAATCACATCCTGCGCTTCGGAGATGTCGTCCGAGCAGTCGTAATACTCGCCGACAAAGTGGCCGGCGGGGTCCTCGAACGCCACGCGGTACGCACCCGCTTCCAGGCCGCTCAGCGCGTAAGTGCCTGCTTCATCCGAGTAGCCGGAACTCGCCTCATGCCAGCAGTTCTCACATTGCCGGAGCGCCACCACGCGAATCCCCGGCACGGGCGCCTCGTTACCCGCGGCCTTGACCCGGCCCGAAATGGAAGCCAGCGGCCGGAGCGCGGCGTCCACATTTCGCACGGCCGAGGTGGCATTCAGCACAATGTCATTGGCCGCGGCGAGATCCGGCGCCTGGCAATAATATTCGCCGTGGTGTGCGCCGGCGGGATCGGCAAACTGCACGCGATATGTGCCCGCCACCAGATTGGAAAAAACATAGAAACCGTCGGCATCCGTCAGCCGGTTGCTCACGCTTTGCCACGACGCGCCCGCGGACTTGTACGCCGTAACGGCAATACCAGACAAGGCGGCCTGATTCTGCCGGTCAGTCACCCGTCCGGAGATGGAACGCACTGGCCGAAGCGCCGCATCAATTCCCGTATAAACCGTGTTCGTGCCCATGACGATGTCCGCTGCATCAGCGAGTGTATCGGCATGGGGATAGCATTCGCCAAGGTATTTGCCGCTCCACTCGAAGAACTGCACGCGGTACGTCCCCAGACCCAACCACTTGATCGTATAATTACCGGCGGCATCGGTGGTGCAACTGGATATTTCCTGCCACGCGGTGCCTGTCCATTGGAAGGCCGCCGCATAAATCCCCGCCAGCGGGGTGACGCCATCCGGCCCGGTCACCCGGCCGGAAATGGTCGGCTTGTAGCGCAGGGCGGCGTTGATATTGGCCACATCCTCGTCGCGGGGGAACACAATATCCTGTGCGGAATTCAAATCATCCGCCCGATTGTAATATTCGTTCAGGTAGGGGCCGCTCCAGTCAGCGAAGTACACGCGATAGGTTCCCGGGTCCAACCAAAGAATAGAGTATTCCCCATAGGTATCGGTGAAGGCGCAGCTTTTTTCCTGCCAGCCACCTCCCGTGCGCAGGTAAGCGGTCACTTGAATTCCGGCGAGCGGGGTTTCGCCATCGGGCCCGGTCACACGCCCAGTGAACGTGGGAATCGTGCGCATGGTCACATTGATGCCGTTGACCTTTGAGGTTTCAGAATTGACGGGCACATCGGTGGCATCGGCCAGATCCAGTGCGTTGGTGTAATGCGTTTGCAAATACGCGCCGCCCCAGTGGGTGAACTGTACGCGGTAGGTGCCGGCGCTCAGCCACTTGATCGTATAATTACCGGCGCTGTCGGTATAGGCGCCATTCATGAGTTGCCATGAATTGCCATTCTGGCGATAGGCCGAGGCATAGATATTGTGCAGAGGCGTACCATCAGCCCGGCTGATCACTTGGCCGGAAATTTCGGCAGCAAACCCCCGCACCGGCGCGAGCGCCGTTGCGAGAATGCCAACTATGGCTATATGTTTGCCAAACTTCATTCCAACCCCTGTTTCTTCTGCGTTCAGAGCCGTGTCCACCCGGGCGCGCTTTTTTGCAGATGAATATAGATCTACTAATACACAAGAATCGGAAATCTATGCGGTAGAAGCAAGAAATATAGTGTTAAAAATGTGTTAAGAAAACGACAGGATCACTGCGTTAACACAGATTAGAAACAACTGTGAGTTGCAAATAAATAAATAACCAAAAAACCAAATGTTAAGATTGTGTTAAGAAACGGTATACCTGATATTATTAGTGCGCGCATGGCTGCTCGTACCAGCGTTCAGAAAACTGAAAATTCCGCCGCAACACGTTAGGGCATAAACCGACCGGATAGTTCGACAGGTGAGGCCTTCGGCCGTCGCGCCGTATACGCGTTTGCGTTAAAAGGGCGCCAGCCGAACGCCGGCGCGAAAGAAGCCGGGTGAAACGGGATTTGTTTCCGGAAATTCCAGCGGCGCGCCATTGCCGGCGACGCCGGTATGCCAGTTGATCCAATCGGCAAGTTCGAGGTCAGCCGCCCGCTGAATGGCATAGACGCGATTCGTGACTGAATCCAAGCGGACGGCAAAACCGGAATCGCGGCCGACGTACTCGAGGCGAAAATATGACGCAGGATTGGTCGGGTCCGTTCCGCTGATGTAGTGCTCCCAGTTCAACTGCCCGTCGCCATCGGAGTCGGCATTCGGGTCGGCATTCGTAAACCCGCCGAAGTATTGATGCTCCCACGCATCGGGTAGCCCGTCGCCATCGGAGTCCGTTGTCCACGGGTCGTTGACCTGAATGGCGCCAAGGGTAATCCGGCGATTTCCATCTTCCCCGGTTGACTGAATCCGCACCCCCGGTTCGCCCGTGCGCGGGTCGAGAATGCCGATTCGCAGCGAGTACGTCCCCGGCGTGAGGCTGGTGGCGGTGAACGATTCGGTTATTTCGACCGGTTGGCCGGGCAGCAGTTCACGCAGATTGTATGCGAATGTCCCGCGCCACGCTGGCGTGCCATTCGTGGCGCAGAGCGCGACTTCCAGCATGAACGGATGATAACACGGCGCTGCGCCGCTGTTCGTCATGGCCAGCGTGATCGCGAACGGATAGCCGGCGGCAACCGCGTCGGGCCAGTCCGCGCGCACGATATGATAGTTATAGCCGAGCAGGCGTTTCATCGGATTCAGATTCGCCTGATTCCCCTTGCGCTCGTGTCCACCGGCCGGGCCGAGAAACGAAAAATGGTAGTCGCGCAGCACCGTCATGACGTCGGCGACATCATTTGACCAGGTTTTCTTCTGGCCGTTTAGCGGGCTCTCTCCGGAGATTGGATTCGATTTCCAGTTGTCGGCTGAGCCCGGCGTGACGTGCCGGAAACAATAATCCATATTCCACGGCCCGTCGTCGCTGCACTCGGGGAACCCGTAGATACAAGGCGCAGTAAACGATGGAAAATAGTCCTCGTGAAAACCGAACTCAACGCCGACCGCGTCCGGGTTGCCGGGGTACCGCGTTTGGATGGGTGTGTTCGTGAATGAGGCCGCGTACGCATCACGCACGGCAATCTTCACGGCGTTGGATGGCGCCCGGTCATCGCAGCCCGATTGATGCCACTCGCCCCAGAGACCGAGCAGGCCCACCTGCACCGCAGTGAGACGCGGGTCCCCGTCATAACGCGCGGCGAAAGCCTCCACGAATTGGACCAACTGGGTGATCATCGCTGGATGGTTCCAATCCGGCGTGATGCCGGGGCCATCGCCATCGCAACTCGTGTAGGGATAGGCCGGAATCGAGAACGGCGCATTTGTCAAAAACGCGGGGAAATCGCGGGCTAATTCGCCGCCAGAATAAAACAGCGTGATTCCACTATTCTCGCCGTCGGGATAGTCGGCGACGGGGCGCAGCACAAATGTCGCGTCCGGATGATCGTTCAGAATCGGCAAAAGATGATTGGTCTCGAATCGGCCCCACTCGAACACTTGATCGCTTGTCTCGATCTCGCGCCACGGGACATAGATGTGGTAGATCGTCGCGCCATAATGGTTGTCCGGTGCGCCGTTGGCGTAGTCCGTGCCCCAAAGCATGAAGCCTTTGTGCGGATTATTCAGGTCATTGGTCGTGGGTGCGGGGCTGAATGTCGCGGCGCGCGCAGTCCACGCGAGCCCGAGGGTCAGGAACATGCGCACAACCATTTTTGTCTTCAATTGACTCTCGTTCATCCGCATCTTATGGCTCGCCTATTTGTACAGCATACTCGGCAACCGCTTCCACCTCCACGCAATATCTCCCCATTCTACCCGCAATCAAGAAAGATTCTGCCGCTTGGCTTGTTGGGCATGAACGGGCGCGGACCTTGGAATGGGAGACATCGCTGTTTTCAGTGTATGGAGCGTCTCGCTGGGGATGTGGAAGGAGCCCTTATCGGGCCCTCTTCGTTTTTTCATTTGAACCATGCTGTCCACACTTTATAAACTCTGGACAGATGTTATAATATTTCTATCTCAATTATACACAATGTAATACATCTAATTTGCGGTTTATTTTTAATCATCCATTTTCAGGGAGTTGTCCACACTTTATAAACTCTGGACAGATTTTGGGTGGGTGATTTTATGCGCTTTTCTCCGTGCGGTTCGTTCCCGCATGGAAGGAACCAATCCCACGATCCTCGCTGAAATCGGCGAATGTTCTGAAATGCTCGCAGGCCTTTCAGCCGTTCCTGGCGGGTCAATGATTCCCGCTCGGGCTCTACAAGGAGGGGGGGCGGGCGTTTTGGGGGATGGGGGCGGTGCCGGGGGGGAAGATGGTGACATCCACGCGGCGGCGGCCCCATTGCCGGGCCTCGTTGTGAGTGTTGTAGTACAGGTCGAGGCGGTGGCGGCCCTTGATGTCGCCGCCGCGGTCTTCGACCACGCCGTAGCCGTAGCCGGGGACGTAGAGCACGGTGCCCATGGGGTAGTAGCGGGTGTCGGCGGCGATGGTGCCGGGGTGCGCGCGCTTGCCGCTGGCCGTGATGCCCACGGCCTTGGGTTTGCCTTTGCTTTTGCCGGCGGAAATGACCGGCCGCCCGTTTTTGTCGAGCGTCCAAGAGCAGCATTTGCCGCAGGGGCAATAGGCGGTGACTTCCATGCGCACCCGACGTCCGCTGCCGGGACCCTGGTCCAGGAAAAACATGGTGCAGCCGCCCAAGATGCACACCGCCAGCAGCGCCAGCAACAAGATGACAAACTTACCCTGCATGATGGTGCGTTCACCATGGCCTAGACGCAGGCAATTGACAAATAGATTTATTCCCGGCGGGGGTTTGTGGCAGGATGCGGCCATGAGTCAGAATCCGGCCATTGCCGTGCAGGATTGGGCGTTGGCGGGCGAGCCGTTTCGCCTGCGGGCGGTGAATATCCATGCCGCGGATTGGCCGCGCTGGCTGCCGGCCGCGGCGCAGGAGCGCGCGGCGCGGTTCACGGATCCGCAAGCCGCGGCGCGGGCGGGGGCGGCGGAGTGGTTCAAGACGGGTTGGCTGGCGCACGAGTTGGGCCTGCCGCGCGTGGAGTGGCAAACGGCGGAGCATGGCAAGCCGCACCTGACCGGCGCGGCGGCGGGGTGGGGGTTCAATTTATCGCATGCGGGCGACTACGTGGTGGCGGCGCTGGTGAAGGATGCGGCGATCGGCGTGGATTTGGAGTCCATGACCCGGCCGGCGGAAATCGAGCTGCTGGCACGCCGGGTTTTTTCGCCCACAGAGCAGGAGTTGGTGTGGGCGGGGGGGCGCGAGGTGTTCTTCACGCTATGGAGCCAGAAAGAGGCGCTGCTCAAGGCGCTGGGCTGCGGGTGGGCGGATGGCCGTTTGGTGCGCCGGACGCAGTTGACGGTGGCCGCGCAACAGGTGGAGCCGGTCACGGGGCTGACGATTTGGTCGCGGCGGGTGCTGGGGGGGGCGTATGCGTTGGCGGTAGCGATGGCCCGTTGAGGGCGGCACCACCCAGCGCGTGCAATTCCTGCCGGATGGCGGCATACAATTCACCCGCCCACGGCGGCAGGAGGGGGGTGTCCGCGGGCAAGTCGCGCGCGCGGAAATCCACCGGCGACAAAATCACGGCGATGTTTTCCACCCCGGTTTCCGCGGCGAGGACGAACAAATCTTCCGCGGCCTCATTACCCATGGCGAGGCAGCCGATGGAGCAGGTGTTGCCGTGGATCATGATGTCGGAGCCCAGCGCGGTCCGGCCATCTTCACGGCCGCGCCGGCGGTCGTGATCGTTGGGATAGTTCACGCGCAGGGCCAGGTGGTAGCGGCTGTTGGGGTTTAGCGATTCCACGCGGTAGAGGCCCTCGGGCACTTGCCGGTCGCCCTCGCGCAGCTTGGGGCCCAGCGTGCCGCTCATGCCGCGGATGGGGTAGTCGCGCAAGTGCACCCAGGGGCCGTTGGCGGCGGCGGCCCACACTTGCAGTTGGCGCTCGGCCTTGAGGCCCACCAGCGCGAGGCGGCGCGGCGGATACGGCAGATTGGCCACGGCGAAATAAGGCGCCAGGCGCGCGCGGGCGCCCCCGCCATATTGGGCGAGGCGATCGCGGATGGTTTTCCTGCCGCCGAAGAGCCGCGGCAGAACGCCGGCGCGGCCCAGCCACACGCCGGCCGCAACCGCCAAAACAAGCAGCCAGGGCAGGGCGGAGGGGAATTTCAGCATGGCGCCGGTGGCGCCTACGGGGTGCGCGGAATCACGCGGCATTTGCCGCCGGTGGCGCGGGCGAGAGTCTTGTAATACTCAATGGCTTGTTTGCCGCGGTCGTTCTCGAAGGGCTTGTAAAGGATGGGATAAAAGCGCACGGAGCGGCCGGTAGAGCTTTCGATGCCGCGCACATATTTTTCGATATCCTGCATGTGGGTGGGGATTTCCACGCCGGTGTTCATGTCGCCCTGCTTGAGGTAGGGCGGGTCGTCGGAGAGCACAAAGACGGTGTCGGCGCCCATTTCGACGGCCATTTTGATGGCCATGTGCGGGGTGGAACCGGAGAAGCCGCGCAAGTTGCCCTGCCGGCGGCCGTCGAACGGCTGCTTGAGCCAATCGAGCGCCTTCTGCTTGTTTTCCTGCGTGGCATACACCATTTGCGGCGCGAAGGCCTCGCCGCCATCCACGAACACCACGATGTTGAACTTGGTGCCCACGTTCATGTTTTCGAGCATCTTGATGGATTCATCGAGCACGTCGCGGGTGACGCCTTTGGCGATCATGGAGGGTGAAATATCCATGCAGATGGTGATGGCGCGGGTGCGGATGTTTTCGCCGAAGAACTTGGTGTCGGAATAGCCCATGCCGCCGGTGAGGCCGCGCCCGGCCCCGCCGCCGCCGCTACCGACGCCGCCGATGGAGCCGGCGCGCGAGTTCATCAGGGGGGTGTCGCGCAGGTTTTTGACATCGGGGGTGGTCATCTGCGGCATTTCGGGCAGGGCCACCTTGGAGGGCGCTTCGGTCACGAGCCGCTGGAGCAACTGCGGTTTGCGGGTTTGTTTTTGCATTTGCTTGACGCGGATGGCGTGCTCCAGCTTGCGCGCGGGGAGGGAGGGCGACTTCTTGCCCTCGAACATCATTTTGGGTTTGGGATAAATCACCAGAATGGTCAGCGACACCGCCAGCACCACCAGTACCACGTGGATGCCCAGCGAGATAAGGATGGCGTTGATGGTGCGCTTGCGGGTGGCGGGGTCCACATCGCGGTTTTGCGAAAAAGCGCTCCAAACGGCAAAAACTTTCATGACGGCCTCCGGCGGAACCATTCGGCGGGCGGCGGGCACCCGTCCACTCCAACTATTCCCCACGCGCTCCGTGTTGTCCACCCGGCGCCGCGCCGTTCCGTTGAGCGGGGGCGGGGCATCAGCCGTCCTCGTCTTCGCTGCCGACGGCGAACGTCACGTTGCCGATTTTGGCGGCGGTGCAGGCGTTGAGCACATCCACCACGCGCTGCTGCTTGACGTTGTCTTCGGGGGCAATGGTGATCATGGCCGGCACCTTGTTGGCATCGGCAGTTTGCTTGAAGAGGATCAGCGTTTTGATCAGCTCGGGCATGTCGGAGCTGGTGGGCGCGTCGTATTCCAAATCATTGAGGAATACGTTGCCGTTCTCGGTGATCTGGATGATCTGCTCGTCGGGGATGTCCACGGAATCGGACTGCTCGGCGGTGCCGGGCAGCGCGAAGGAGATATCGGCCTCCTTTTTGACGAAGGTGCTCGAGACCATGAAGAAGACCAGCAGCAGGAAGACGCAGTCAATCATGGGCGTCATGTCCACTTCGGCCTTCACCTCGGTTTTATGCTTGAGCTTCATCAGGTGCCTCCCCCGGGCGATTCGCTTTGGAAGGCGCCGAAGATGATGTCGAACACGCCGGCATTGGCGCAGGCGCGGATGGCGCGCTTGACGATCTTGAACTCGGCGTTGCGGTCCACGCGCATATAGATGCGCAGGTTGGGCTCGGCTTGCAGGCGCTCGCTGATGGCCTTGACCAGGCCGGGTTCATCGGTGACCTGGCTGGCGATGATGAATGGCTGGTCTTCGGAGGTGGCCGTGCCGCCGACGGGCGTGCCCAGCGGCACAATGTTGACCACGCCGCGCCCGCGCAGGTCTTCCTGCAGCGCGGCCTTGGGCGCGATGGGCAGCGAGACTTCCGGCGTTTGGTCCACCTTGCTCATCGTGGCGCACACCATGAAAAAGATGAGCAACTGGAAGACGCAGTCAATCATGGGCGTCATGTCCACGACAGCTTCCGGCTCGTCTGGTTTGCGCAGTTTCATGGGGCGGCTCCTCGGGGCGGGGCTTATCCTTCGGTTCCGGGCGCCTGCTGGTCGGCCTCGGCGAACAGGTTGCCGCTGCCGGTCAGCGCGTCCATGATTTCGGAATAAAGAGCTTCGGCCTCGCGGATGATGCGCGAGAGGTTATTGCGGAAAAGGAAGAACGCAAAGATGGCCGGGATGGCAATCATTAGGCCCGCGGCGGTGGTGAAGAGCGCTTCCTTGATGTTTTCGGCCAACTGTTCAGGGCGGCCCATGCCGCCGAGGCCGATCTTGCCAAACGCGCCGATCATGCCCGAGACGGTGCCCAGCAGCCCGATCATCGGCGAGATGCTCGCGAAGAGCGACAAGAAGTTAATCCAGAAACTCACCTGCGCTTCCTCGCGCCCGACGGACTCGGCAATGGCGCTTTCCATGGCCTCCTTGGAGGCGGCGGGGTCATCGGGGTTGATTTTACGCAGGCCGGGCAGCAGCCCCTTGGTAAAGAGGTTGGGCGTGGCGCGGCAGAGCGAATACATCTGGCCCACGTCGCGCTGTTCGGCGGCGGTGCGCAGCGGAATCACCACGGCCATCGGCAGCAGGTTCTTGCGCGTGACCATGCGCGAGTTGAGGATGATCATGGTCACCACGCCGATGGAGCACGCCGCCAGCGGCCAGCCGCACCAGCCCAGCGGGCGAATCCATTCCTCCCACAGCGTTTTCTTTTGCGGCGGCGGGGTGTTGTCCGCCGGCGGCGCGGGGGGCGGCGCATCCTGGGCGAGGGCGATGGCCACTGGCGCCAGCATGGCAAGCAGAATCAGCAGGGCGAGGAATTGTTTTTTCATGACGGTTTCCTTATGGCTGGGGGTCTTGCAACGACAAACAAAATGGAACAACGGGCGCGCATGGGTCATTCGCTCTTCGGAGCCGCGGGGCCATCGGTGCTGGTGATTTTGGCCGCATCCACGAACTGGCCGGCGTTGATGAGTTCGGTCTTGTACTCGGCGAGAATGTCGTCCGCGGCCTTGGCGGCGGGGGTGCCGGGATAGCTGGCCTTGATTTCCTGAATGGTGCGGTAGAGCGGCTCCCACTCCTTGAGCTTGGCGTAGCAGCCGAGGGCGGCGGCCAGCCCGCGCGGCTCGTTGTTGTACACATAAGGATAAAACACCACCAACGGCAGATAGGAGAGCAGGGCGTTGTCGTAATTTTCGAGCGCGTAGAACGAGTCGCCCAGCGCAAAGAGGAGTTTGGAAAGCAGCTCCTCGTCTTCCTCGGGCAGGGGCATGCCGCCGAGATATTCGATGGCGAAGTTGTATTCGCCGCCCTTGGCATAGGCGATGCCCGCGAGGATTTGCGCGTTGGTGGCCACGGCGGTGCCGGGCGCCTTGCTGATGATGTCCTCATAGATGCGCACGGACTCGCGCCAGAGGTTCTTGGCGTCGTAGAGGCGGCCCTTGGCGAGCATGGCGTCGTTGGCATAAATGCCGGGGATGTCGCGCAGCGGCTTGAGCTGCAAGATCAGTTTGTCCAGCGCGGTGTGGGCCTGCGCAAACGCGCTGTCCGGCGCGTTGGGGGCCAGCCGGACTTTTTCCACCTGGTCCAGCAGCGCCGGGCGCGGCATGCGGATTTGGACAATATCGGCCAAGGCAATGCCCACCTGCGGCGCGCGCGAACCATCGGCTGTTTTACGCTCCACCCAGAGGATGTCTTTTTCGCGCTTGTAAATGGCGGCTTCAAACGCGGCCTGTTTGGTCTGGATGGGCCACGGGCCCAACTGCGCGGAGGCCACCAGCGGCAGGCCGACCAGCAGCCACACCGCGGTTTTCCACACTGTGGAAAAAAGTTTTCCACAGTGTGGAAAAATTGGCGCGCGCACGGCCCGTTTTTTCCACGCTATGGAAAAACTTTGCGGAATTTTTCCACGCAATGGAAAAACTTTGGCGAAATTTTCCACACAATGGAAAAACTTTGACGGATTTTTCCACACAATGGAAAATAGGCGAGTGCCGAGCCCAAGTCCGAAGGACGCCGGGCGAACGCGAGCTCTATAGCGACCGGCGCAGCCGGGCGAGCAAGCGAGCCGTAGCGAGCGCTGCGGCAAACTTTGCGGTGATTTTTCCACAGTGTGGAAAAGTTGCTGCAGGCGGGTCATGGGGCACCTCCGGCCAGTTGGGCGATGCGCTGGCGGGCGAACGCGGCGGCAGCGGTGCCGGGGGCGTAGTCGCTGTTGAGGAATTCCTGATAGGTGTTGAGGGCGGCGGTTTTGTCGCCGAGTTTCTCGAAGCAGTCGCCGCTGCGCAGGTAGGCCTCGATGACGGCTTTTTTGTAGGCGCCGTAGAGGACGTAGATGCGCTGATAGTAGGCGATGGCCTGGCGGTATTCCTGCTGCGCGGCCATGCAGGCGGCAATGCCGAGAAGCGCGTCGGGCTTGAGGCGGCGCGGCGCGGCGCGATTGGCGAGGATGGTGTTGAAGTCGCTGATGGCCTCGCCGTAGCGCTGGAGGCCAAGGAGCGCTTCAGCGCGCGTGAAGGTGGATTCGAGCAGGATGTCCACTTCGGCGGCGTTGTTGAGGACGGAGTCGCTGTAGAGCAGCGCAGTGGTGTAGTCCTTGTGCTGGAGCGCCTGCTGGGCCAGGAGCGATTGCGCGGCGGGGACGTGGCGCGAGTCGGGATATTTTTCCAGGAGCATTTCGAGGTTGGGGATGCCGGAGTCGGGCATGCCGTTTTCGATCCACGAACGGCCCAGCCAGAGCAGGGTTTCCGCGCCAAGATATTCGGGCTTGAAGCGGCCGGAGAAAATGGCGAGCTGGCGGGCCTGCTGGTCGGCGGGGAGGGTTTGGGCCTGCGCCCAGGCAAGGCGCGCGGCGAGGGTCAGGCGCTGGGCGGCAAGGGCCTTGTCGTAGCGGGTGCGCAGCTCGTTGGCGTAGGCATCGCTGCCGCGCGGGTACATGCCGGCGAGGTCGCTGAGCATCAGGTCAAAGCCTTCCCAGGCGGGGGTGTTGCCGTGGCGCTCGATCATCTGCCAGTACAAGTCACGCGCCTTGTCGGGTTGCTTGATTTGTTTGAGGGCCCAGCCGGCGTTGTAGGCGGCGTCAATGATGTTGCCATCGTTGGGCATGTCCTTGATGAATTGGACGTAGTCGCGCGACATCGCGACATATTCGTTGGTTTCGGCGAGGGCCTTGTAGACGCGGGCAATCTGGGTGAGGGCCATGTAGTAGAACGGGCCGGCGTCGGGGACCATGGCCTGGTGATAGGACTCCTTGGCGGCGTCGAGTTCGCCAAGGGCGGCGAGGGCGTCGCCGCGCATGATGGCGGCTTCGTGGCGGAAGTAGTGGTTGGGGGTTTGCACCAGCCAGGCGGCGACATCGTCGGCGCACTGCTGGTATTCTTCGAGCGCGTAGCGGCAGCAGGCGGCGCGGTAGAGGGCCTCGGGGGCGTAGTTGTTCATGGGGTTGTTCTTGGCGTAGTCCAGGAACAGCGGGAGCGCCTCGGCGTATTGGCCGTTGTAATAATAGGAAATGGGCAGCCAGTATTGCACATCCGGCGCGAGGTTGTGCGTGGGGTAGGCCTGCAGCCAGGCCTGGAAGCGCTTGATGGCTTCATCAAACCGCTCCTGCATGGCGATGGACAGCGCCAGATAAAAATCAATCCGCGCGCGCTGCGGATGCTCCGGAAAACGGCGCACGAGCTTGCGCATCTCGATTTCGGCATCTTCGAATTGCTCGGTGTTGATGAACGATTCCGCGCGCAAGAAGGCCACCGTAGGCACGTTGATCCAGCGGTTGGAATAGACGCCAACCTCTTCATCTTCCAGCGCCCAGGCGGGCTGGCCGCCGGCGGTGGCGCCGCCGCTGAGGTCTTCGCCCAGATCAAACATTCCTTCGGCGCTGTCGGCTTTGACCACATCGCCATCCTTGGCCAGTTTCTTTTTGCCGGCCCAGCCGCCGAGGCGCTTGGCCTTGGCGCGCCGCTCCAAGTGGCGCAGGCGCTCGAATTGCGAGTCCACGGAGTTGCCGTTGGGCAGTACGGTGGATGCGCCATAAACGCGGGCGAGGCCGTTGGCCACGAGCAATTCGCCCAAGTCATCCTTGCCCACCTGCACGAGGCCGAAGAACCGCTTCTGCTGGCTGCTGCCCATGGCGTCTTCCCACCGGGTCCAGACCACGAACTTCTGGCCGGCCAGAGTCTTGCGGGTGAACTTTTTGCCGAGGTTGCCCAGCGGCACCACCTGCGTGTCGGAGATGTTGAAGTAGCCGGCCTGGTCCTTGTTGCGGTCCTCGAATTCCTTGTTGGTTTCGGGGCAGTCCACATAGTAAAGCCGGATGATCAGGTCGCGATTCTTGTGGCGGATGTGGAAGCTGTCACCGTCCATGTAGCCATCGGCAAGAACGCAGTCCTCCAGCTTTTCCCACTTGCCGGCGGCGGCGTGGGCGGGGAGCGCGCCGAGCAGCAGGCCGGCCAGCAGGCCGCCAGCCAGCGCGCGCATGGTCAACCGGGGGGGGCGCATGGTGTTCATTCCCATTTGCCCTCCGGATCATAGGTGGACAAATAGTGGTCGCACTCGATGACCAAATCGTTGAAGCGGCGCAGGCGCGAGATGGCGAGGATCAAATCGAAGTGGCCGGCCTCGCGCACGGTGTCTTCCGTGGCAATGGCGACCACGCGGGTGAAGGCGGCGCGGGCCTCCCAGTAGCGGTCGGTGTTGAAGAAGCAGCGGCCGATGCGGTGGAACAGGTTGGCGTCATAGTCCGGCAGTTCGTCGAGCTTGGTGGCCATTTCCTTGGCTTGGGCGAGTTCGTTGGCGAGGCGGCGCTCCTCCTGGAAGTGGGAGCGCAGGTTGCGCATGTCCATGCGGCCCGATTGCGTGGCAGCCAGTTGCGCTTCGAGCGTGCGCACATAATTTTGCATGTGCGTTTGCAGCGCGCGGCGGGTCTTCACCCGGCGGTAGGCTTTCAGCGCCAGCTCATATTCGGTGTCGTTAAACATGTAGTCGCCGATTTCAAACGCCAGGAAATTGCAGTAGGTGATGACCGACCACGAGCGCGGGCGCTTCTCGATGGTCTCCAGCAGCGCGATGGCCTCTTTGCCCTTGCCGTCATCAAACGTGGCGCGCGCGCAGAACGCGCCGGCCTGGCCCCACAGCGGGCTGTTTTCATAGAGCCGCATAAAGTCCGCAAACGCGGCGGCGGCCAGCGCGTGGTTTTCCTGGATCAGCCGGCAGATGCCAGTTTGGTAGAGCGCGTCCTCGGAGTAGGGCGAGCGCGGATAGGCGGAGCGCAGCTTCTGGTAGGCCGCCACGGCCAGCTCGTATTCCTCCAATTGCTGCTGGGCGGAGGCAATCCGGAACATGGCCTCGTCGGCAAATTTGGATTCGGGATATTGCGCGATGTATTCCTCGAATGCCTTGATGGAGTCCGCCCAGCGGCTCAGGTTGTAGAGCGCGCACGCCCGCGCGTACATGGCCAAATCAATCTGCGTGCGCAGCTCGGGCTCTTTGCCGAACACCTTGACCAGCTGTTCGAGGAATTCGACGGATTGCTCATAGTTGCCTGCCACGAAACGGCTCATGCCGCTTTGGTAGAGGGCTTCGGGGGAATCATCCGGCCCCTGTTGGCTCTGCTGGGCGAGGGCGGGAAGGTGCAGCAGGGACGCCAGGGCCACTGACGTCAGGAGGGTTGACAACCGTTTGGTGGCGCTTGGCATCATGCGTGGAAAAATCTACGGGATGCGCAACGGGAAATCACGCCTTTTTTTAGGCGGATAAGTTTTGCGTTTTACACGGCGAACCGGCGCGGCCCATCCGCCGCGCCGCGCCGCTTTTCCGCGCCCACGCCGGGGAGGAGGGGGCGCCCGTTTCTGCTCAAGACGGGGTCTGCGACGGCCGGAACAAGTCGCGCGTGTAGCTGCGCACGTTGCGGTCGGCCAGATGGTCGAAGAGCATGGGCATGTCGGAGCCAAAACTGACCCGCCGGCGGGGGTGGGGGTCCAGCTCGGCGTAGATCAGGTCATCCACCGCCCGCGCCAGCGCCACGGTTTGCGCCAGCGGCGAGACAATCATCGAATGCCCAAAATAGGTCGTGCCGGCGGCGTCCGCGCCCACCGCGTTGGCCGCGATGTGATACAGGTGGTTTTCATAGGCGCGCATCTGGTTGGTGCCTTCCCAAATCTCGAAGCTGCGCATCAGCGCCGAAGGCCGGCACAGAATCCGCGCGCCCTTCACCGCCAGTATGCGGGAGATTTCCGGAAAGTCGCCGTCGTAGCATATATGGATGCCGATGGTCCCGATCTCGGTGCGGAAGACGGGAAAGTCGCGCCCGGGGGTGGCCCAGCCGTTGTTTTCCAGCCGCTCGGTCGGGAAAAGGTGCGTCTTGCGGTACGCCCCCAGGTTTTCGCCGCGCGAATCAATCAGGAAGGCGGAGTTATAGACCACGCCGCGCTTGGGCCCGCGCTCATAGGTGGGCACCACGCAGTGGATGCGCAGCTCGCGGCAGGCGGCCTGGATGGGCGCCAGCAGCGCCGCCGTGCGCGGCAAAAAGTCGTACAGCTCCGCCGCGGGCATGGCCGGGTTGTAGCCGGTGGTGATGGATTCCGGCAGCACGAGCAGCTTGGCGTTGACCTCGCGCGCGGCGCGGCGCAGATAGTGAATGATGCGTTCCACATTGGCGGCGATGTCATTGGGCACCACCGCAAATTGCGCGGCGGCCACCACCACGCGGCGGGTTGTGGCGGGCGAGGCTTTCTTTCCTTTTTTCATGGCGTTCCCTTTCATGCGGGGGGCTCTGGTCAGCCGGTGCAGCCGGTAGGAATACGATACAACCCACCGGAGGCGGCCACAAGGTCATCCAATGAATGAACCGGCAGCAGGTCGGTGGTGGCGGCGGCGGGGTCCAGCCCCAGATCAGCCACCGTCTTGACGAGGCCCGCGGCGCGGAGCGCGTCGCGCTGGGCGGGTGTGCTGGTCTGGCCCACGGGGGTGTCGCCGGCGACTGCGGCCACGGCCTGCTGGCGCGTGGCGCTGTCAATGCACTTGTCGAGGTAGGCAATGCCGACTTCCGTGACGATGTGCGTCACCTGATCGCCGGCAATCATCACCGGCGGCTCGGCAAATACGCCATCCTTGTAGAGTTGTTGGGCGTCGAGTTCTTCGACAAACACAGGGATGTTTTTCTTCTCGGAGCGGGTGGGGGTCATTTGCACCACCAGTTTGCGGCCGCGGAAGGCTTGCTCGCGCATGCAGCCGGCGGTAGTGGTGGCGGGCGAGTTATGCCGACGGCCCGGGGGCGTGCCGCCGAGGTTGGGCGCGCCGCCAAAGCCGGCAATCATGCCCTTGATGGCGGTGGAGGAGTTGCCCCAGCGGTCAATCTGCAGCGTGGCGCCGATGAACAGATCAATGGCGTAAAGGCCGGCGATGTGCGCGTAGCAGCGGTTGGAGCGCATGGTGCCATCGGGACCCACCGCAAAAATGTCGGGCCGTGCGCGCACGTAATCCTCCATGCCCGGCTCGCCGCCGAAGGCATAGACGTGCTCGACGAAACCGGCCTCGATGGCCGGGATCAGCGTGGGGTGGGGGTTGAGCACCCAGCGCGTGGCCACCTTGCCCTTCAGGCCCAGTTGCGCGCCGTAGGTGGGCAGCAACAGTTCGATGGCTGCCGTGGCGTAGCCGAGGCCGTGGTTCAGCGCCTGCACGCCGTACGGCTGATAAATGCCTTTCAGCGCCATCATCGCCATCAGCACCTGTTGGTTCGTGATCTTGGCCGGGTTGCGCGTGAAGAGCGGCTGCAAGTGGTAGTCCTCGTCTGTCACCACAATGAAGTCCACCCACGAGGCTGGGATGTCCACCCGCGGCAATTGCGCCAGTTTTTGCTTGGCTTGCACAATCACCACGCCCATCTTGAAGCGCGTGGCTTCGGCAATCAGCGGCGAGTCCTCCGTGTTGCTGCCGGTGTAGATGTTGCCCGCTTCGTCACACGCTTCCGCCACCAGAATGGCCACCTGAGGATACAAATCCACAAAGTAGCGGCCGAACAATTCCAGATAGGTGTGGATGGCGCCGATGCTTACCTTTTTCTCAGCGGCCAATTGGTAGAGCGCGCGCGACTGCGGCCCGGAATAGGCGAAGTCCAGCCGGTCGGCAATACCGCGGCGGAATACATCCAAATGCGCGTCCAGCACCAGCGCCGATTGAATCATGTGCAGGCGGTTGATCCGCCCCGGGTCCAGCTTGGTCAGCTCCCGGGCGAAGAAGTCGGCCTGCTTTTGGTTGTCGCCCTCGATGCAGACGCGGTCGCCGCTGCGCAGCACGGCATTCAGCAGCGCAAAGGCGTTCTCCTTGGCCACGAACTTGTTTTGGGTGAAGGCGCCGGCGGCTTGCACGCGGGCCTGGTAACTCTGGCGGAGGTGGTCGAATGTTTTGCTCATAATTGGCGGCCATGCTAGGCCAACCGGCAAGCCAATTCAACCGGTAAAAGCGCGGCGCGTTCAGCCGATGGCGTACACCACGACTTGCCCCGGCTGCAAAACCGCCGGCAGTGGGCCGTTGGTCAGCAGGTCGCGCTTGGCGTTGGGGTGGGGCAGGGTGAGCGGCTGTGGCTGGTGCCAGTCGCTGTTGCCCAGCACCGCCAGCGCTTTTTTGCCGCCGGGTTGCTGGCGCAGATAGCCCAAAATGGCGCGGTTGGCCGTTTCCAGCGGAATGACCGTGCCCGGCGTGGCGTCTGCCAGAAGTTCGGCATATTTGGCGCGCACGGCATGCACGCGGCGCAACGGCTCAATGAGGTTCTCTGCGCGCGTCCAGTCCATCGCCGCTGCGCTGAACAGCGGCAGCACCGCCGGCGGCAATTGCGCCACTTCTTCGTTGGTGAAATCAAAGCCAGTGTTGACGGGCGTTGGCTCCGCCAGCTCGATGCCGTTGTGCAGATACGGCACGCCGGGCAGGAACGCGCCCATGGCTTGGGCATAAAGCGCATAGGCGCGCCCGCCGGGCCAATGCACCGCGCGCGGGCAGTTGTGATTTTCCGCCATCGCCATGAACGGTACCGGTAACCCCGCGCCGTGAATCCACCGCAGCCAGCCGCGGAAGCGCTCGGTGTCGCGCACGGTTTGCATGAAGGGGCCCACGCAGACGTTGTACCCCTCTTCGCGGGCGTGCGGCGTCAGGTTGAATTCCTCCGCCCACAGCGCGAAGTCCGGGTCCACCTGACGCGCCCGCGCCACGAGGCCGCGCTTGAGTTCGGCCGGCAGCGCGTGACCCATGTCAATCATCACGCCATCCACCCCGTAGTGCGTTTGGTAGTGTGGGATGACTTCCGTGATTTTGTCCCACAGCGGCCGCACGATGTTTTCCGGACGCGCCAACTGCGCGGCATACATCCGTACCGTGTTGTAGGCAATATAGTTGAAATCCGGGTGGTCATAGAGCCGCAGATACGTCACATCCGTCCACGGCGGCTGCTCGGAATCCGGCCCCCAATCGCAAAACGCGCCGGGAATGCGGACGGTCACCATCTCGCCGGTGCGCGGGTCGGGCGCCGTGCCGCGCCACGCGCCGTTTTCCATCCGCACCGTGTCCGGGTGGGGCGGGGCTGTGAACATGTCGCGATAAATCTGGTGCGGCGGCAGCAACTCGCCAAAGCGCCCATTGCCCACCGCGTCATAAATCTGCCGCAACTCGTCCGGCGTGAACAGCGGCGCGCCATAGGTGTTCTCGGATTTCTCGCCCGGCTGCCGGTCGGGCACATCCGCGCGGATCCAGTACAGCCACTCCGGGTGCTCCTTGGCCCACGCTACATCTTTGGCTGCCGTGCGAAATACGAACTCCACCACGATCCGCAGCCCCAGATGATGCGCCGCCTCGACAAACGCCGCAAACTCGGTCTCCACCCCCAGCCCCAGCGCCGGCTCGGTCAGATGCTCATCCAACGCGTAGGGGTCGCGGATGGCAAACGCGCTGCCCATGTCCCCCTTGTTGCCGTCCTGCCCAATGGCCGTAATCGGTAGCAGGTGAATGGTGTTGCACCCGAGCGAGCGGATATAGGGCAACATCGTGATCGCCTTGAGAAACGTGCCCGTCTCGCGCCAGCCGGACGCCAGCGGATCGCAGGCAATGCGTCCATCGCCGTTGTGATCAAACGCCGCGCCGTAGCGCACCAGCAAGTTATATGCAATGGCATTTTTGCCCCAATCGCCCGGCATATCGCCATCCGTCACCCGCTTGCGCCTCGGACTCCTCACAATCCTGCGCAGGCTTTGCAGGAAATACTCTTCCGGAACGACTGATTGCGTTGACAATGAACCATGCGGGTCCAGCCAGAGACCGGGCACCAGATAGGCCGGCGACGGCGCCTGTGCCCGCTCTTCCAAACGGGAAATGACTCGCTGTAAGGCTCTTTTCTTCACAACCAAGACCCCACCATAATCGAAACGCTTTATATTGCAACTAAAAACGCTTTACTTGATCGCCCGCCAATCGAGTGCTCCACACCCCCTCTGCCCAAAACATTCCCCCGGCCATCGGCGGCAACTCAGCCCATAACGCCATTTCTGCCCTCGAAACTTCCGCGACCCGCGCTTTACAAGCAGCACCACCCATATCTCATTGCCCAGGGGAAAAACTCCTTCGGAAGTTTAAGATTATTTCACTTATAATTATAAGTGAAATCAAGCGTTTTAATCAGCTAAATATTAGGAAAAAATAAGGGGGTCAATTGACAAAGTAAATGCACCCCCCAGGGTCTCTTGGGGGTGCGTTTAGTCTACCAAATGGCGGGGGTGCATTTAGTCTGCCAACCCCTCCGGGGTTGATGAGGGAGGGAATCCGCAACTCCT
>Ga0209719_1000486_pt1 | contig 57827 bp, 84 predicted proteins | sample AD_JPNAS2_MetaG_FD_184421 | JGI IMG/M metagenome (GOLD analysis project Ga0209719, IMG submission 184421) | Active sludge microbial communities of municipal wastewater-treating anaerobic digesters from Japan - AD_JPNAS2_MetaG (SPAdes) (version 2) | ecosystem: Engineered > Bioreactor > Anaerobic...
TCTTCCTCTTCCTCTTCCTCTTCCTCTTCCTCTTCCTCTTCCTCTTCCTCTTCCTCTTCCTCTTCCTCTTCCTCTTCCTCTTCCTCTTCCTCTTCCTCGTCTTCTTCCTCTTCCTCGTCTTCTTCCTCTTCCTCTTCCTCAGTACCGTACTTTTCAGCAAGAGCATCAAACACGGCTTGGGTAGCCTTGCTGAATTTGTCACCTTCCTCAACCACTTGATCAATGGTAATGTAGAGTTCTTTTTCAAACTCTTCCAGCGACAATTCATCGTACTCAATTGCAGGGTCGATTCCTGCTACCTTATCCAACTCTTTATAAGCTGCTACAAGGTCTTTCTTTGTCAATTTTTTTGCCATAACATTAAAGATTTAAAATTAAAAATTTGATTAATAAAAGTAAGCACAAATATACGTAGAATATCTGAGCCTACCAAAGGTTTTTTAAGGTTTTTTAAATTTATTTTTTAATTTAATAGGAATTATGCGATTCCTATAATTTTATGTATTTGCACTGAAAGTCTCCACGTTTTACTGCTATATTTATTGAACCAATTATATTTACTTTTTAAGTAATCCACACAAGCATTTACAACATCAGGAACATACGCAAATCCATCAAACATTGGAGAAATGTAATAATAAGTAGCTTCTGGAAGATTTTCAATATCAGGTAATTGCTTATCTATTTCTTTAATAGAGTCTGTTGTAATAAGATAACGAAATTCATCAAGTTGCCTACCATTAAAATTCTCCCACAAATCACGAATTGTTACACCTTCTTTTGGACTGCAGGAAACATAATCAATACCAATAGGAACTGGATTACTACCATTTGTTTCAATTGCTTGATAAAAACCTTCTTCTTTAAATAATTCCACAATTTCTTCATCAAGTTGTAGAGTAGGTTCCCCTCCTGTCCATATGATAGAACTACAAGGGTATCTGCTAATAACGGATATCAAATTATCTAAGGTATATTCTATACCATCTTTCCAATCCGTGTCACAAAATGAACAATTCTTATTACAACCTGCTAACCTAATAAAAATGTTTGGTGTACCTACACGGGCCCCTTCTCCTTGTAAAGAAAAGAATATTTCCTTTACTCTTAAGGTTCTTTTTAATGTGTCAAGGTTCATACCGTGCAGAAGTTTTAGGTGTTTCTTGAACAGTAATAGCGGCAAGCTGTGGGTAAGTTTCTTTAAAGACATTGAAAAGGTAGTATGCAATGTTTTCAGCAGTCGGATTCATACTTGGAAAAACTTCGTTTAGATGTCTATGATCCAATACATCATCAATCCACTTTTTAATAGTGTCAAGTTGTCTGTAATCAGTGACAAACCCTGCTTCATTCAGAGTTTCACTTTTAAGTTCCACAATTACTACATAATTGTGACCGTGAACCCTTGAACACGGATGTTCCGGTGCCAAGCACTCTAAGTTATGACTGGCACAAAATGAAAATTCTTTTCTAATTGTGTACATAAATTCTATTTTAATGATTAATAAAAACTTCCGAGATGAGGTCTTCCCATTTGTAATCTTTGTAAAACGTGAACTTCGTGGGAAGAATGAAAATCACCTTCACGTATCACTATTTTATTTATTCTCATTATACCTAATTCTTTTTCACGTCCAGATGGGTCCTGGTTAAGACCGTACATAGCTGTGACATGAGCATACTTTCGTTTATCTTCGGAGAAATTATCTAATTCCAAACGATAAGCCTTATAACTTGCTGCATCTGCTTGTGTTGGTGCAATTACTAAACAATCATATTCTTGAGATAATGCCCGTAAACCTTTCCAAATGTAATTTTGTTTTGGACGTTCTTCCATACGTGTTTCCGCTTCCAACAAATCAGCATAGTCAATAAGTATTACATCAGGAATAAAAGCTTCTTTATCTTTCCATTTCTTTAATGTAGATTTAATTTTTGAAAGAGTCAAGGTTCCATTTACGTGAGTGGAAAGTTTTATAGACTGATGGGTATCAATAAAGAATTTTTTAGCATACTTTTTAGCCTCACGAACAGTCAAAGCGTGTTTTAAATTTACTTCTTTTAACCAAACTGTACCCCAACGATTTCTCATCCATTCAGGACAGTTGTAACAAGGTTTATATGTAGGATTTTCTTTATAAGCTTCAATAAGTTCTTTCTTTGTAATATTTTTTCTAATGTCTTCTTCTTTCATTTTAAAGACACCAAAGTTACATTCTCTGATTGCCCTATTACAGTTATCTGTTTGATTTTTTATACAGTCTTGGGTTGGTACATATTGAATACCACAATATTTTTCAAGATTACTTCGTTCAGCAAGATAAACGCAGGTTCTTATTAATTGTTGATTTTCCGTCATATCTCCTGCCTGGAAAAATGCAACTTTACGTTTCTGTTTATAAGCTCTCATCATAAATTCAAGAAGAATATAAGTCTTTCCTCTTTTTTCTGGAGCAAGTAAAGAAACAAATCCTCCACGAACAAGTTGCTCATTCCAAAACTCACCTAAAGCACCAGGAAAACGAATTACATTTTGGTAAGTTGTATCAAAAGCAGACTCTATTTTTGTGAGTAATCTTTCCGTACTTAAATCTAATTCGTTTTCTTCTTCCTGTTTAAAAGATATTGGTTTAAAATTCTCTATTTCTTTTTGGGCTTCTTCTACCTTATTTTTAGCCAGTAAAAAACTAACTCTTTCATTATGTAATGTTACTTGTCTTTCATTAAAGTAATCTTTGGTTTCCTCTAACAGGTAGGTAATGTTTATTCCTTTCTTTTCATACTCTTCAGACAAGTTAGGTAAAATCTCTCCTTCTATTTCTTCTGCTTCATCTTTATCCAGTTTTTTACCCCGTAATTTTCTAATGTAAATCATTTCAATATTTTCAAGCGGGGCTTGCCTGTACTTACGGAAATATTCCCAACACCAGGATGATATTTTTTGGGCTGTAGAACTCTCAATATAATCTTGGTTCCATATTTCCTCTAACTGACGTAGATATTCTGTTTGGGTAATTAATCCTATGATTATTTTACGTTCAATCATTTCTTGAGGTTTTTCCTATTTCATCAAACATCGGCTCAAACTTATTATTAGAATAGGTCTTACCATTTCCATTATTTCCGTAATCAAAGTTTTTCATTTCATTTGGGTCATCGAGCCATCTACTTTGATTTAACCACGTCGTAGGTAAAGGAATGAAATCTTTGTTTTGCCAGCGGTCACTTTGTTTTTGGGCTATTATAGCACTTCTGATTTGTCTCCAGGTTGGCTTGACTCCAGTTTTCTTGGTACATAGTTTATTCCAACTTGTCAAGGCTTTACCTTTTTCTGCTTTTCTTGGATAAAGTTCCCAGAAATTGTTAAATTGATTGGGAGTTATAAATCTTGTTAATTTTGGTAAATCTTCTTCTTCAAACGAAGTTAATTTTAATTTGTTATTATTTACTTTGTTATTATTATTAACCCTTACGGTTCCGTTAGGCCAATCCCTTACGGAACCGTAAGGGATATCCCTTACACCATTTTTTATGGTTTCTTGGGTTAATTCTATATCCATACTTTTAATTAATTCTTCCCAATTAATGTAATAATATTCTTTTGGAGGAATACCAATAAGTTTGGTTTCTATAAGGCCTTTGGTTTTTAATGATGTCTTACAATTACGAATTCCTCTATCTGTGAATCCGTATTCTTCAATTAATTTTTTATGAGTAATGTAGAAACCATCTTCTATTAAAATTTGCTTGTCTTGAAAATACTTATATTTATCAATTAAATTTGATAAAAATATTGCAGTATCAGGTCCGAATTGTTTAATTGATTTCTTATTTACTACCAAATAAGATTCTGAAGAAAGGATTTCTAAGGCAAATAATTTGCTGTTCATTTCTGGTTTAATAAAAACAAGCAGGTTTTCAGAAAGAAGCCGCTTCCTTACTCACCTGCTTGTTGCTTTATGACAAACAAAAAATCAATAAACTTAAAAAGTACATCTTTATGTCGGCTTTCATAAAAAATGTTGATTTTTGTAATTCCTTAATTTATAAGGAAATAAGAACACAAAGTTACAAAATTAATTTAAGAATAAAAAATTCTTTTAAAGGTATTTTACAACTATTTTAGATTCAAAATTTTACTTTGTACGGGTTCTTATAGGCTTCTCAACTTTGCCGGTCCACTCCCAATACATAAATTGCAGAGATCTTAATTGTCGCTGCTTATCTTGTAACCAAATTGCTAAGGCACTATTTATACAACCCTCAGGGGGTCGTTTAATGACGTGCAACGACCCAAGCAAGAAACCAGAGGATCTTGCTTTAGGGGGCTCTTTACGAATACGAACAATGTTTCCAACTTGATAATGTCTTTGATGAGGCATTACTTTTCCTGGTTCTTCCCTTATCATTCCTCACCCTCCCACATTTCACAGGTTTTGTTATTAATGTACCCGAAATTACGAAGACCGTGTTTTACGGGAATTTTAAAAGACTCAGGTTTTCTTGCCCAAGCACGAAACTGAAGTTCTTCTTCAGAATTCAATTCACGAAACAAAGGCTGTTTACGTAATTCTTCTAATTTCTTTTCTTGTTCCTTGAAATAAGTAGGTGTAAAAACTTTTTTGTAAGTAGTTCCGTCAGATAATTCAATCCAATCGGCAGAGTTCAAACTTTCTTCAATCCGGTCAATTATCTGATTACGTATTTTGTAATCAGTATAATCAATTTTTGAGTTGTTAAGTAATCCGTCTAACAGACTTCTTAACCTAATCCCTGTTTCCATTTTAAATCATTTCTTCAACGATATCTGATAAAAATTCTGTTTCTTTGTCAGTTAAATTACCAATAAAAACAGTTTCATTTTCATAATTTCTGTATTCTTTACCTTCATATTCTATTATGGATTTTTTAGTAATGATTAAAACCGCTCCAATCAAACTTTCATAACCCATACCAGAATCCAAAGCACCACTTTTTAACATTGCATTTGCGGTTTCAAGTAATTCTTCTTTTGTGTCTGCACTAATTGTTCTTGCTGGGTAAGCACCTTTTGCTCCTCCTCCCCAATAATTTCCAAGAACAAATCCTTTACTGTGAAATTTTGTTTTCATTCAACATCAAAATATTTCATCATTACACCTAATAAATTGTCGTAGTTACCAGAGGTAGCTTCAGTGTGGATTTTATCCCAGTCCATTCCATTTTGCTTTGCAACTCTTTGAGCTTTACCCAAAATAGCAAAAGCATTTCCGTTAGTACCAATAATTTTCAGTACAGGTTTTTTCTTCTCAGTCATTTCTTTTGTTTATTAAGTTTACAACATTCCGAAGAACAATAAAGTTTATTCCCGTGTCTTCGCTTCTCACATCCTTCACGAAAACATTTCAGGTCATTGTTTTTTAGTGGCTTTGGCTCTTTTACTAATGTTGGTCTATCACCACCAATACCAGGGCCCATCATTGTAGCCATTGCAGCCAACATCAAATATTTTCCGTATTTACTCATTTCTTTTAATTTTTAATTTTATTAATTCAATCGCCTTTTTTAGGCATTCAATTCTGTTGACAACATCACCGGGAGCAAACCACCATCCAAACATACCATCCTGTTTTTGTTCAAACAATTCAGGAAGAATTTCTTTAAATGTTTTTTCTCTGTAAACATCTATTTTGAATTCCTCTGAAAAATATAAACAAAATCCTCTGAATGTGTTTGGATGGTAATTTGTTTCATAGTCTTTCAATGCTTTTTCATACACCGATAAACGAAATTCAATGTCTTTTGATATTTTAGTACTTGTTCTCATTTTTTAGAATGTAGTATCCGTTATACAATAGAAATTAATCATCACAATCAATATCATCCAATAGAGTAATATCATTACAGCGCAAATATAAAAGTATGGTTGAACGAAGATATTGTACTGTTTTCTCCTTTTCATTCTTCAATTACATTTAAGAATTCACGCCATCCTGGAGGGTTTTCCTTGAGATTAAATTCAGCATCAGGTAATTCAAACCAAGCTTGATTTAAAATACCAAGTAAAGCAGTAGTATTTCTGGTTTGTCTTGCCCAAATAAGTGTTTCCATAAATCCTTCATCAAAATACTTATCAAGGAACCATTTGAATTTAGGAAAACCTTCATCAAATACTTTTAAAATTTCTTCATTTGTTCTCATTTTTTAACGATTTTGTAATTAATTGATATTTCTTTTCCAGTAATTTACTTTTGACATCATTAATACGAGTATTTATATCACCAAATTTTCTCCACGAAACCTTACCATTATTATCTGTTATTCTATAATATGAAAAAGCTCCATTACGAATTAATTCATAAAGTTTCCAACTTGTTATTTCCATTTCAATGATTTTTAATATACGTTATTAATTCTTTTGCTTGTTTGTCAGTTAAACTACCTGGATCACCTTTAATGGAAACGTTCCAGGCATCAACTCCACGAAAACGTAATTCAGCTACAAGTTTTTTTGCTTGTGATTGAGCTTGTATTTCATCATCATACACAACTGCAATTCGTTTAAAGATTGAAGACATTAGTTTTACTTGATTATGGGTGTATTGAATACCACTCGTAGCAAAACTTGAATCTCCCAGTCTCCAAACATCTGTCGGTCCTTCAACACAAATACCAATCTCAGGATTCCAATTTTCTTGTATTCCATACAAGATTTGTTTTCTTCCCATTAATTCATATTCATCAGGACAAGCATAATATTTGTTTGATTGTTTTCCGGTCACATCCCTTGTATCAAAACTTACCATTTCCCCATTCCAAAAGTAAGGAATAAAAATACGGAAACGATAATAATACATCCCTAATTTTGAGGTAGGACTGGTAGCACGTATTTGATATTTTTCTTCTATCAAATTAGGGTCAAACATTCTTTCACGTAGATACTTTTTCTGTTGTGTTTTCAAATAACTTAAACCGGATGGGATTTCAAACTCCCTTTTGGTTTTTATTTTCTGATGCAGTATGGTCCGGTTAATTCCATATTGTGGTAAAATTTCAGTTACCTCATTTTCTTTAAGGCCCGTTAATTCAGCAATGGTTTTAACCGGGGCGTGCCATCCACAACGCCAACAGAAATAGTATTCCTCGTTTATATTCCATCCAAGATGATACCCTGGATTTCCCTCACAGAAAGGACACTCAACGTTGACCCATCCCGGACGACAATGTTTATGTCCTTCCGTTCTATGTTCAACGTTGAAATCTCTATACAAACGTATTATGTCCATAACCATTCTTTAATAAACCCACTCGCATCTAATTCGGAAATTAGAGTTTGTGGGTACGTTCTCTTCATAATTTCTCTTTTTATGTTCCATATACCAACGGAACGATTTTCAGAAGAAATTGCATTAAAAGATGCCTTCAATGTTTCTAAAGATACTTCATTCTTTTTCATTTTTTTAAATATTAAGGTTAAATAATTCCTGCGAGTACAAGACAACTCTTTACTGAATTTGTTTTACATTCATCACACCATCCACGATCACAATCAGGTTCGTAGCTGTAGGTAGCATTACAATCTTTGTTTGTACAGATTGCTGGAACCACGCTGTCCCAAGTAGAGGCTTCAAGCATTTCTGAAACACTTTCGTAACCTTCGATTTCTGCTAATGTTCTTAATTTACTCATTTCATTTTTGATTAAGTGGTACAATATTTACATCTAAGATTTCATCAAAATCACTTTCATACAAATCATTACTATGGCACCATAAATGATTTCCTTCATTAAGTACTCTGTACCTAATAGGCACTCCGTTTAAGACATCTAACTCTACAATCTTATTGTAAATTCGTCCTTTAATTCTATTTACAAATTTCAAATTTTTCATTTATTTTTCCTAAGACTCTAACATAATACTCAGTTCTTCTTGTCCTTATTCGTTTTAATTTATTCTTCTCCATTCCATAAATGACAATTTTCGTTACTAATTACAATTTTTTGATTATTACCATATCTGCAAGATATTTGAAATCTTTCAGATTGTTTTTTCCAGATCTTAGTTTTACCATTTCTTCTTGCAAGTAATGGTGTTCCATCAGGGTTTTTTAATTCTTTGTGTTCAAAATAATTTAATTGTTCACAATTCATTTTCGTTACCGGAATCATCTTCTCCATATGCTCCCATATCAAATAGTTTCCAATAATAAGCAGCTAATTCATCCACATAAGGATTACTGTAAATAAAAGCACCATTAACATCAAGAACACCGACTATATAGAGTTCGTGTTCAATTTCTTTTACCCTTGCAGGCTTTTCTTTTTCATAATCAGAAGAAGTGTGTTGTAGATCAATTTCTATTAACTCCTTCAATAGCTTTTTAATTTCTTCAGTTGTCATTTCTTTTATGTTTTAATTGTTAAATAACTTTTAAACAAATCCATTAATATTGATTGGTCTTCATATTGTTTTCCATCTAATATTTTGGTAATTACTTTTTCTTTCTTCTTAAGCAAAGTAATTATCTTTTCTTCAATGGTATTCTCCCCAACCAAATTCCATATTGTAACCTGTTTGGTTTGGGTGATACGATGTATCCTATCCGCAGCTTGATTCAATTCTCCTGGAGACCAAGGGAATTCAATTATTACTGCATTAGACGCCGCTGTCAAAGTAATTCCTACTCCTGCTGCCTTAATATTTCCAATAAACAATCTTGTTTTAGAATCCTTTTGAAATTTATCAACAGCTTCTTGTCTTTGTTTCTGGGAAACGCTACCGTCTACCTTAACCGCGATATGTTTAAATTTTTCCATTAACTGGGAAACGACTTTTTTATGAACGGCAAATACAACCAGTTTCTCACCACTTTCTAAGAAATTTTCAATCCATTCAATTACTTGGTCAATTTTACCTTTCACTGCTAATTGTTTAAGTAATTCAATTTGTGCAAGGACTGGTGCAGAAGCAATTCTTTCAAATTTATGTTCTTTTATCAAACGTATCTCATCTGTGGTTAGTTCTTCACTAACTTCAATATCATTACGTTTGGCAAATTGTTTTAATTCTTCCAGAATTTCTTCTGTAAGATTTTCTGTATTGAATTTCTTTTTTAAGAATTCTACAAATTCTGTTTCTGCCTGGTCGTATTCTATTCTATTGTTAATCTCAAATGGTACTTTAATGATTTGTTTTTCAGGTAAATCTTTTAGTACATCTACTTTCTTTCTTCTAATCATTATTGAACTTGATAGAATTTTATTCAATCTCAATGTATTTGTAGCTCCATTTTTATCCCATCCAAACCTTGTTTTCTTTGCCCCACAAAATTCAACAGCAAAGTCTGTTGCATCAGGGAATATAGAAGGATCTATTACCTTCACAATATTATAAATCTCAATTGGTTTGTTTTCAATTGGTGTACCTGTTAAAGCAATCAATCTTGGAACTGATTTGACCAGTCGTTTAAAGGCTTTTGTTCGTTTTGCTTTATTATTTTTGATGTAATGGGCTTCATCAAATATTATCACATCAAATTGTTTTAACTTTAAATGTTTCTCCCAATAAGAAAGGATATCATAATTGATGATAACATCATTACTCTTAATTTTGTGTGGAGTAGTACCATTTAAAATTTCCATCTCTATCAGAGCCCATTTTTCTGCTTCCCTTTGCCAGTTAATTTTCAAGCTGGCTGGACAAATTACTAAAACTTTTGAGAATTCTGGATGTAGTTTTAACCAAGATAAGGCTTGGACTGTTTTACCCAAACCCATTTCATCTGCTATCAAAGCTCTTCCATTCTTTTGTTCTAAAAAATGAACACCTTCTATTTGATATTTGTAGAGTTCCTCTACATCAAGATTTAAAGAAAGTTTCTTTACCTCATCTTCTTTTTTATCCCAATTTTGAAGAGAAGGACTGAATACAAAATTTAATTCTTTCAGTAGTTCTATTAATTTTTGGGTAATATACCCTTCCCAATAGTCGGATTTCATTTTAACATCAGGAAAAGAAGCAATCTTTCTAAAAGCTTCTTTGTCTAAGTAAGAAAAACAAATTTTAATAACCTGTCTTTCCTTAATCAGATTTGCAGTTCTTATCATATTCCTCTTATTCTGTGATACATTTCGCGTTTCTTTTTTAAATACCTTCTTGCGTGAAGGATAGCTCTTTTTTCAATTCTTGTGTAGAAGCCTGTTTCCTGGACAAAATAACAATATCCTTCTTTATCTGGGACGAATACATCCTTGATAAAACATCGAAAATCTCCTACCTTTGAAATCAGTATTGTTGCCATAAAGTAGAATTTAATGATTATTGGTTTTCTATGTTTTTAATTACATTTAGTAACGTACACTCATACGAATAGGCTGAGCTCAGCCTTGTCGTGCCTTTCTTTAAAAGAATTAAATAAGTTAATTAACTAACTTATTAATAAATTATATTGCAGAATTCGGCACGACAAGGCATTTATCTTTTTACTCATTTTCGATTATAAAATCAAATTCATTTTTAATCTCATCAGGGCAATTATTCAATAAACCATTATACACAGAGCAGAGTCCAGCAACCCAAGGAAAGTTTTCTTTTAATTCCTCAAGGTCTTCTTTGGATGATACAGTATCCAGATAAGGATTTACAGCAAAATAGATTTCATCAAGTAATTTTTCCACAATATGCTTAGGAATACCTATCTTTTTGTTTTGCTGTTCAGTCTTTGGTTTCCATTTTGGAGACCTACTGAACGATGAATATCTTTTCATGAATTCGTTTGGCATTGTAAATCCTCCGGTTTTAAAATAATTCCACGAAATAATTGTTCGTTATCATCTTCATCTTGGATGAAACACTCATCCTGGAAGAAGGTTTTCCTTTTTCCTTTCAGAGAAATGCAGGTTACTGCAAAGTTTCCAAACATTTCATAATAGAGGACAGCACGGGTTTCAATATGCCCGTCAGGAAAAAGAACTTTGACACGTTCTTTCTCCCGATTTTTGTAAACAACCCAGCGTGAGCCGTGATTGTTTAGATAATAGGTGTCGATTTTCATAATCCAAAGAGTTTTAAGATAAAATTCACCATTGATTCACCTGCCATAATAACGAGCAGGATAATAACGAAGACCACAAATCCTATGCGGTCATTTTTGATAGTCTGCTTCATAATATTTAGAATTTAATTGGTTTCAAATTAAAAACAAGAGAGAGGGATGCTAACCAGAATCAAATGTTAATTCATCGTATTACACAACTCATCTTATTTCTAAGGTAGGTTGTAACTGATTATCCGAAAGACCCTTTTAGTGCGGTAACTCTCTTGTTATATCACTCCTTTAATTTAGACATAACGGTCACAATCCAGACAATATCTACCGTTCGCACCTTTTATTGAGTTTGTGTGTCTGCAATGTTTTCCATTTTAATTTTGGTTTAAGAGTCCTTTCAATTCTTCTTTGATTTTCCTGGCAGTTTCTCCTTTCCAGGATTGGCTGTTGGCAAGGAAACCAAGAACAGCAGATTTAGCTGCTCCAGGAAACCCAAGCTGAGGGTCTTTGTCCGTTATTTTGTTAAATTTGAATAACGGAGTAAGATAAGCACGGTACGGTCCAAGCCCTTTCCAATCCAAGAGAATATCATGAGCAATCTCACGAATAGGTCTTGGTGTGGTTTGCAAGGGCTTAATCACAACTTTTTCAATTCTGCCGGTAAATCTGACAGGTTCATCATCATACGTTCTCATTTTAATAATTTTGGATCAATTTCAATTTAAACTGAGGGTCAAACCTTCTCGGTTGGCAGATGCCACAGCTGGACACCTTTGTCGGCCTTCTGTGTTTAGGATAAACTTTTCCACAGGTTAAGCAAACCAAAGAATATTTGGATTCCGTAGGTTTCACATCTTCCGAGGAATAGCACCTCTTACCATCGCACCCAATTTCCAGGGCGATGTGCTGCCATATGGCATCGTGACAAGATCGTCCATAAATTACCCAATGGATAGCATGGGCAACCTCATGAAGTACTACATTCCTTACCGCACCTAAATTATCACGATTTTGCCGTACCAATGGGTAAGAAATAGAGATTAATTTAGTACCGGGAGAACATCTTCCGAATCTCCTTTTAGCAGAGTCCCACTCAAATTTCCATCCCAGATTTGCGATGTTCACAGAACGACCCATAACAAGATAGTCCGTGTTCAAAATTTCCTCAATCAGAGATTCAATTTTAAGGTTAATGGCATTCCTGGGCGCAAAGTATTTCATCTCATCCTCCTTAACCCACTTTTGTAGAAATCCACAAGGTTCGGTTTGTCAAAGACATCAAGCCTGGAGAAATGATATTTCTCCAAAACAAGGACGATATTCATGTCCGTAGGTTCCTGCAGGTCCTTGCACTCCATTTTGACGTCCTGGTATTTCGCGATACCCCTCCAAAGAGGTACCAACAGGACTGTCAACAGGCACAAGGTCAGCACAAAAGTTCTCTTTTTCATTTTTGGATTTTTAATTTGACATAGACCGACAATGCCCTGCCGGTTTCGGCTATTCTAAGCCTCATCAGTATGTCTTATTCTGCGCAGGCAATAATACCCGCCCACACTAAAAAGCTGCCGCCCATCGGCACGACAAGCCAATCCCAGCCTGTTAAAATTGCCAGCAAAAATGAGGCAGCCAACACGTACATTGATCCAAACAGGACCTTTTCCAAAATTTCCCTCTTTTTCATCGGATTAAAAATTAATAGGTTTGTAGACTTCTTGAATTATCTCGATAATCTTATCCTGAGATTCCTCACGGGATACCAGGTACCGGATAAAATTAAGCTCCCTACGGGAAGGTTTACTGGTTTTGCCAGCTTTTACCCATAATTCAGCGGCATTTGCAAAATTATTTTCCATTTTATTTTTAATTTTTGGTTTGACGTGTACGGGGCATTCTCAGCCCCGTTTCGGCTCCTAAAGCCTCATCAGCACGCCTGTGGTAACGTTATTCGGCATCGTCCTCATCCACGGGGCGGTTGTAGTACCGGCCGTCCTCCACCTCAAGCAGGTAGCCCTTACGGTCGTAGTTCCGCATGGAGTAAATTTTGGCTTTGATGTCCTTCTCGTCCCTGTGGGGAAACTCGGCACCCAGCTGAGCCTGCAGAGCGTCCTTGCTGATGCCTTCCTCGCCAGCTTCAGCCACAATCTCGGCAATCCTGGTGATAATTCCGTCCCCACTGTGAGCGCCTGTGCTGCCAGCTTTCGCAGCCTTTGCCGTAGCCTTGGGAGCCTTGGGAACGCGGGCCATTTGAGCTTTGAGCCATTCGGTAAAATCCTCAGCACCCGCCCAACGCCTGTCAGCCAGCACGTCAGCCATTTCCCTTGCCAGGTTGTTAACCTGCTCCTTGTGTTGGCTTTTAAGCATCTCCAGCTTCGCAGCGGCAGCGGCAGCGGCATCCCGTTCAGCGGCTTCTTTTTTGTACTTTGCCAGCAGGGCCTTTTTTGCTTTCAGAGTATCCTCTAAAGCCTTAATACTTTCCTCGGTAATGATCTCAGCCATTTTAACTTCGGCGGCGATTTCGACGTTTTCAACTGTGGTAGCAGCCACTTCAGCAGCCAACGTACCGTTTTCCTTTTTTGTTGCCATAATTAAAAATTTTTAAAAAGTTAATGGTAATTAATAAAAATTTGACATATATGGTACCTTGTATTAAAAAGTACCATTTCGGCTACCAAAGCCTCATCAGTATGCCTTACCTAACAATATCCTTTGCCGTTTTTGTAATACCCTCAAAGTATTAATACGGTTCACAGTCCCATTAACTGTGGTACATCCGGCTGTAAAAGTTATCCCCCAAAAACTGTTAATTAACGTACTCTCATTTCCAACGTTAAAAAATAATTTGCAGCGCGGCAGCAAACAAAACAACTTGTAAAAGAACTTGTATGCTGCAAATTTAGTATACTAATGTTAGATGATTATTAATAGAACGTTATTAAATTGTTACGTACTTAACAATAATCTATGTTAATATTAACAGAACGTTATTAAATTGTTAAGTACCAAAAAAACGCGGTTATTTAACAATATATTTGGCTATTAAACAGTATGTAATATTATCGTTAAATAGGTATTTGAGTGTACTTAACATAAAAAAGCTGGTATATATTGAAGAACATACCTCTGGAAATAGTTTTAGCATGGTATTTGTATGCGGCAAAAATAAGTACATATATGGTAGTAATATATAAAAAAGGTATGTGGTAATATATTAAGTATAGTAAATAATAAAATTAAATATGGTAAGTATGATAATGTGGTAGTATTATATGTAGTAAATATATAATAATATATAGGTAAGTATGCAATATATTTGATTTGGGGCGGGGAGGGGCGGGCGGGGCGGGGGCGGGGTATTTTGACAGCAGTGCAAAAATAAGCTGGATATATGTATATTAATAGTTGGTAGTATGGTATTGGGCAATGGTACCATGCCACACAAGGTACTGAGGGAAGCTATTGGCACGCGGGCTGGGCTGGTAGCTGGTAACACAAGGCAGCTAATCAATTGACGCATTCATTATGTAAGACAGCGGAGAAGGACCCCTTTCATAATTTCACAATATTTCTAAGGTTCTTGTAGGTTTTACTGATTTTGATAACTTTCTTGTAGGTTTTACTGATTTTGATAACTTTCTTGTAGGTTTTACTGATTTGATAAAGATTCTTAAGAATCAATAAGTAAAATGTTATTCTAATAAGGAATCAATAGATATACAAAGAAATCAATAGATATCAGTAATAATAATCTCCAACATAGAATGTATTAAGTGTATATGTATATATATTATATTGTACTGTACCTTTATTTGAATTTTTCTTTGATAAATAGAAGTGTTGAAAAATTTCAAAAATTTTATGTGAGGTTCTTGTAGGTTTAAAAATTTAAAAGTTAAATGAAGAGTTTAAAGAGGGAAGGAGGCGGGAAGAACACTTTGATTCTGTGGTGTCATAAAGGTATCTACTGTTTTGTTTATATTATATATAATGTATAACTTTGTTCAATACTATTTGCAGAACAAAGGTAGAATAAAAAGATATGAAAACACCAGAGGAAAAAAGGGAGGCAAGAATTGCTGCAAGGCATAGGTTACCAGAAGCAGCATTTCTTCCAAGACGTCGACCAACCACAGGTGCCGAAAAGGTTTATAGGGAAGAATTTGTAAGGTTGGCTTATTTCTTTGCATTGCTGGGAGTCACTGACGTTCAGCTCGCACAAGCATTTGATGTTCTACCAAGTACCATTGATAGATGGAAGAAATCAAAACCAGCATTTTTGAAATCATTAAAGGAAGGAAAAATGTTGGCTGATGCCAGGGTTGCTAATTCGTTATATCAGGCAGCCGTTGGTTACACTTGCCCTGAAACCGTTGTTTTGACAAATAGGAAAAAAATATTTGATGAAGAAGGTAAGGTAACTGCTGAATTCACAGAACCTTTGTTAGTACAAATACAAAAGCATTATCCACCGAATGTCACGGCAGCGATTAAATGGTTGCAGGCAAGGAAACCTGATGTTTGGGCAGAAAGGCTTGAAATCAATGGAAAGCTTTCAGTTAATCACCAATTAGATTTATCGGAGTTTACCACGGAGGATTTGATGATACTTGACAAGCTGGCTAAAAAAGGTAAAACAGAAGAAGGCGGGTCACTTAAAATCGCATAGGTTTAAAAATGGAAGTAATAACACGGGTACGTAAAAACAAAATTACAGAAGAGCTTTTGATAAGCCAAAATTCAAAGGTTCTGGAAGTCCTCAGCCATCCTGCTGCTATTACTAAAGAATTGAACAATCGTTCACTATATCATTTTTTACAATGGGCCTGGCCAGAAATAAGTACTCAGGTTTATACCGACAATTGGCATATTCCTTATTTATGTAAAGAGCTGGAACAAATTGCAACAAGAGTTGGAGAACGTAAAAGGAAAGAGCACGATTTATTAATAAATGTACCTCCTGGTTCTACCAAGACTATTCTTTGCAGTATTGTATTTCCTGTTTGGTGCTGGACTAAATGGTATTGGATGAGATTTATTACTGCTTCATATTCTTCGACATTAGCATTAGAATCTGCCGAATATAGCCGAGACTTAATCAAATCTCAACGATTTAAAGAACTCTATCCCGAACTCGATATCAAAGCAGACAAAGATACCAAGACTAATTATAGAATAGTAAAAAAAGAGCCAAGTCCTATTTCTCCGCGTTATAATAGAGAATCCTTTGGAGGTAATCGTTATAGTACATCAGTAGGAGGAACATTAACAGGGTTCCACGGTGATATTCTTATTTGGGACGATGCTCTTAATCCACAACAAGCTGCTTCTGATATAGAATTAGAGAATGCTGCTCGTTGGATTGATCAAACTCTTTCTACACGTAAGACAAATAAAGAGGTTTCTGCTACGATTGGTATTATGCAGAGGTTACACCAAGATGATCCGTCAGGACACCTTTTAAAGAAACAGAAAGAAAATTTACGACATATTTGTATTCCTGGAGAAATACTTCATTTTGAGGGACAGTTAAAACCACAGGAATTAAAAAAACATTATGTAGATAATTTGTTTGACGTAAATCGTATGCCTTGGTCTGTTTTACAGGAATTGGAAACCGATCTTGGACAATATGGTTATGCTGGACAAATTGGTCAAGCACCGACTCCTCCAGGTGGTGGAATGTTCAAAATAGAACATTTTCAATTAACTAACCAAATATTGGAGGAAAAAGAAAATGAAATTAAATGGGTACGATATTGGGATAAGGCCGGTAGTGCAGGAAAAGGTGCTTACACGGTAGGAGTAAAGATTGGGAAACTTAAGAGTGGTAAGTTTTTGGTGGATGACGTAAAACGTGGACAATGGAGTTCTGAACAAAGGGAAAGAATTATACGACAGACTGCTGAAGTGGATGGGAAGAAGTGTTGGGTGGTAGTTGAGCAGGAGCCTGGGTCGGGTGGTAAGGAATCAGCTGAAAACACAATTCGTAACCTTGCAGGGTATCTTGTAGAAGCAGACAAGCCTACGGGGGATAAAGCAAAGAGGGCAGACCCGTTAAGTGTACAGGTAAATAATGGTAATATATTGTTGAGGATTGCAGAGTGGAACAAAGTGTATATGGATGAATTTGAATTGTTCCCAAACTCAACATATAAAGACCAGGTTGATGCCACCTCAGGTGGGTTTAATTTCTTGACAAGGAAAAAGGTAGCAAGAAGAATAACATAATGGAAAGAAAAAGGAAAATAGCACCACAAGTAAATGTTGTATCAAAAAAGATCACAACATTTAGTGAATTATTGGCAAGAATGACTTTTGCTAATATGTTAGGAACAGATACCTATGGTGGTACAAGGGACATTTACCAAGCACTTGGTTATCCAAAAGAAATTAGTTTTTCAACTTATTGGAATCGTTATTTACGACACGATATCGCAAAAGCTATTATTGACCGCCCTGTAAAAGCATCTTGGAAAGGTACAATTGATGTAATTGAAACGATAAAAGAAGATGATAGTGAATTTGAAAAGGCTTGGAAGGAATTAGACAAAAAATTGAAATTAAAGTCTATTTTTATTCGTGCCGACAAATTAACAGGTATTGGTCGTTACTCTATTTTGTTTCTTGGATTAAATGATGTGTCTAATCGGGAAGGGCTTAAAAATCCTGTTTCAAAGTCTACAAATAAGAAATTGGAATTACTGTATGTTAAACCACTTTCTGAAGACCAAGCAGAAATATCAAAATATGATGAAGATCCTAAAAGTGAACGCTATGGACTACCTTTATATTATGGCATAAAAATAACAACGGGGACTTCTGTAACAACTGTCAACGCTCATTATACTCGTGTTGTTCATCTTGTAGAAGATCCTGTAGATGATGAAGTGTTTGGTACACCAAGATTACGTGCGGTGTTTAATCGTTTGGTTGATTTGGAAAAGTTAGTTGGCGGTGATGCTGAAATGTTTTGGCGTGGGGCACGTCCTGGTTATACAGGTGAGGTTGCACCGGATTATCAAATGACTACAGAAATGTTTGAATCATTAAAAGAACAGATAGATGAGTTTGAAAACAATCTTCGTAGGGTTCTTATTAATGAGGGTGTGAAGTATAATGCCTTGGCACAACAGATTGCAGACCCTATAAATCACGTGGATGTACAAATGCAAATGATTAGTGCGGTAACGGGTATTCCAAAACGTATTCTTACGGGTTCCGAGCGTGGTGAGTTAAGTTCTGCACAGGATAAGCTGGAATGGATTAGTTATGTAACCTCACGTAGGGAGGAACAGAATGAACCAATGATATTACGTCCTTTTATAGACAAATGTATTGAAGTAGGTGTTTTACCTGAACCTGCAACTCCTTATATGATTGTATGGGATAAGATGTTTAGTCTTTCTGATAAGGAAAAGGTTGAACTTGGAAAGGTTCGTGCTGCTTCAATGAAAGAGTTTGTAATGTCTGGTATTGAAGAATATTTACCATTAGACTTGTTCTTAAAACATTTCTTATATTTTGATAAAACACAGATTGATGAAATTATTGCAAATCGTGAACGTGCAATAAAAGAGGAAGAAGAACTTACAAAGGATGAAGAAGAGGAATTAATGGGTGGTGAAAAAGACACAGGTGGTAATACCAAAGATGCTTTAGGTAAGACACAGAACCCTAATCCTGTTAGTGGTGTTCGCAGAGTTAGTCAAATAAATAAATAAATTTAAATGTATAACAATTTTAAAACTTTGAGTGATGGGAAGTAAGAGTAACACTTTGGAAAACAAATTATTGCTGCATCTTTTACAAAATGCTGCGATAGCCGGAATTGGTGACACGAATGGCGTTCTTGGTTCTGCTACTGCCGGAAATGTTTATGTACGGCTTTGTACCTCAGCTACAACTTGTGATGATGCAACGGTAGGTACGGAAGCTAATTACACAGGGTATGTTGCTGGTGGTGTTGCCGTACCTCGTAGTTCTGCCGGTTGGACAGTCTCAGGTAACGGGGCAAGTAATACCGCAGCAATTACCTTCGGGGCTTGTACAGCCGGTACAAACACGATTCGGTACGTTGAATTGTGGATGGATAATACCAACACTACAGAACCATATCGTTTGTGGTGGGGGCAGTTGACTGCCGATCTTGCGGTTTCTGCCGGTATTACACCGCAGTTTGCCATAGGTGAATTAGATGTTACTGAAGATTAATAAAAACGAGGGGTGAAATTCTCCTTTTAGCTGTTTAATGCTATGGCAAAACAGACAATAAACATCGGTACTACCGCAAATGACGGCACAGGAGATAGTATTCGTGATGCCTTTGATAAGGTGAATGATAATTTTACGGAGGTTTATACAACGCAGATAACATCTATTACACTTTCATCTGCTTCTTGGTCATTGGTTTCAGGATTATACGAGTATGATTATTCTAATGTAGCCATAACTGCGGATACCATTGTTGAGGTAATACCTGACAATGCCGACATAGCCGTTGTGAAGGCTGCGGAAATATTGCCAAAAACGGTATCAAGTGCAGGAAGTGTCAAGTTATACGCTACCAACGCACCAACCGGAAATATAGGAGTTACGATGAACTTAACAATAAAGGCATAATGGCAATAGGAAGTTTTAAATTACCGATTAGTACTTCTACTTCTCCTGCACAATGGACTAAACCAGCCGAATGGATTGACATTTCTACGGTGGGTGACAATGAAATCAATCTCTTAGTTTCGGATGGTACGGGAATATCATTTGCCACTACGGTAGCATCGTCAGGCACTTATACGATTGACTGGGGTGATGGTACGGTGGAAACAGGAAGGGCAAGTGGAACGACTTATCAGCATCAATATAATTATTCAGGGGGAACGTATTGCGCAAATCTTGGGTATTGGGTGTATAAGGTGCGGATTTACGGTGCAACCGGCAATATTACAAGATGGCAGGTTAAAAGGCATAGTTTTACCACACGGAAGCAATATCTCAATATACTATGGGCGGTATTTGGAACAACGGCATTAACGGATTGTTCAAGCACTTTCTACGATACTGTTGGGTTAACAGCAGTATGTCAAGAATTACAGGCGTGTACATTACCTACTTCTTGGGGAAGTGTGAGTAATACGTCATATATGTTCAATAATTGCTCCTCCTTGTCAAGTATTGTCTTACCTACTTCTTGGGGAAGTGTGACCACTACGTCATATATGTTCAATAATTGCTATGCTTTGTCAAGTATTGTCTTACCTACTTCTTGGGGAAGTGTGAGTAATACTTCATTTATGTTCGCTTATTGCTATGCTTTGTCAAGTATTGTCTTACCTACTTCTTGGGGAAGTGTGAGTAATACTCAAGGTATGTTCTATAATTGCTATGCTTTGTCAAGTATTGTCTTACCTACTTCTTGGGGAAGTGTGACCACTGTGTTAAGTATGTTCAATGGTTGCTATTCACTAAAAACAATAACAGGATTAGACTATTTGGGACATCAGTCATTAGCAACGAATGGAACAGACCTCTTAAAAGATTGCCAATATTTGCAAGGGACATTAACGGTTGCTGCTTTCCTTTCAAAAATAGGAATTTACGGAACAAGTGCTCATTTGCTTCAATGTACGGGAATACGCCTTACAAATGCTAATTCTACTTTCGGTGGTACTTCACCGCAAGTCAATGTATCATACACATCCCTTGATGCAACGGCATTGAACACTCTCTTTGGTGACTTACCTACATTGACTGGAAAAACAATCACAATAACAGGATGCCCTGGTGCTGCAACCTGCGACACTTCAATAGCAACAGCTAAAGGTTGGACAGTAACAAATTAACAGGATGGAAGGATTTTATAAATATGAAAACGGAACCCTGGCTTTTGCTTCAATAGGCATATATAAGCCAAATATGACTTATCTTGTAAGTCAGCATACAACTTACACTTATCCTATTGACGGATGGTATTACTGTTCATCTTTCAATAATGCACTTGAGTTCTTTGGTCTTGAATTAAAAGAAGATGGAGACTTACAGGAATTGCCCGTAAAAATATGGCAGGTGAGGGAACTTGTAAGCAAGTATGTTCTTAAAAGTGACATTACAGCAGATGAATATGAAAGCCTTATTTCTATTTATCCTGAATGGCAACCTGACGAGGATTTAACAGACATTTTGGGAAAGGTGATTGTTCGTGTTTATGACGGCAAATTGTATGAAATCATACAGGGACATATAACACAAACAGGATGGGAACCACCGTTAGTGCCTGCACTTTGGAAGGAAGTACCACCACCTAATGTTATTCCTGAATGGGTGCAGCCTTTGGGTAGTGAAGACGCTTATCCGCTTGGGGCAAAGGTAACACATAACAGAAAGACTTGGGAAAGCACGGTTGATAATAATGTTTGGGAACCGGGAGTTTATGGATGGATTGAAATATAATTTTAGCTATGGGAATTGGTAATATGAATTGTCGTATAGGTATAATATTTATTACTGCTGATATTACAACGATTACAGCGGATAGTGCCTTGTTTACGGCAGATCAAACCTACAAGGAAATAGGTTCTACTGTAATTGCCAATTTGACACAAGCCCCTCCTGAAAATGATATTTCAGCTACTATTGCAGGCAGTTCAAGCCTTATTACTATTTTATCTGCTAAAGGTAGTCTTTCGAGTGCTATTGAAGGTATCTCAACGGTTGTAGGAGCATTACAAGCGATAGGAAATTTACAGGCTCAAATTGATGGTAGTTCAGCTATAATAGGAGCATTACAAGCGATAGGAAATTTACAGGCTCAAATTGATGGTAGTTCAAGTCTTACAGCAAATTTAACAGCGGTAGGTACTCTTTCAAGTACAATAGATGGTAGTTCAAATGTTACCCTTGTTTTACAGGCAGTAGGAAATCTTTTAACTGCTATTAACGGTAGTTCAAGTCTTACAGCTACTTTATCTGCTTTAGGTAGTCTTTCTGCTACTATTGATGGTAGTTCAAGTCTTACTGCTATTTTAACAGCAAAAGGCAGTCTTTCAACAGCAATTAGTGGTAGTTCAACAGTTACAGGATTTATTTATGCTATAACACGGATTTCATCTGCTATTATAGGTAGTTCAAGTCTTACAGCTACTTTATCTGCTAAAGGTAGTCTTTTAACCACTATTCAAGATGGTTCTACTGTCACAGGTTCACTTATTGGAAAAACAGGTGCATCCGTAACCATTACAGGTAATTCTGCTTTAACTGCTATTTTAACAGCAGTAGGTAGTCTTTCAAGTACGATAGTAGGTAGTTCAAGTATTACAGGTACAGTTAAAGGAACAGCAAGTATATCTTCAACAATAAATAGTGGTTCCAATGTTATTCCAACATTAAAGGCAATAGGCAGTCTTTCTGCTATTATTGATAGTAGTTCAAGTCTTACTAATAATTTAATCGGGGTAGGTAATATTTTAGCATCTATATATGGACAAAGTACAGTAGATTCTACTTTAGGAGGTATAGCCGATTTACAGGCTGTTATTGATTCACAAGGTACGGTTGATGCTACTTTGTTAGCCAACGCTTATTTAACGGCTCAGATTGAAGGTGGTAGTACTTTAGAAGCCTTATTAAAAGGAAAACCAATATTATCTGCTATAATTAATGGTTCATCATCATTTGCAGGAACACTTTCAAGATATTGGGACCAAGATAGAGGTTGTTATTGTTTTGATTCATATATTGTACGAGAATTAGAATTGAGTACTATTATATTACGTGAGTTGAATTTACGTACGGAAATTGTTCGTGAAATTGATTTGGATACGGAATTACCACATAGGGTAACTTGTCTTTGTAGGGAAAATTAAAAATTGAAATGATATGGCAACACTAACGGAAAAAGTTTATAAATATGCAATGATTCCTTTAATTGCATATATCGGTGGTGATCTTACCAATTCGCAGGAACAACGGATATATTATAAGAAACCATCAGGTATCACAGGATATTGGAATGCTGTTGTTTATGATGCTGTTGGCGGTAAGATTACTTACGAAACAAATGAAACTGATTTTGATGAAACAGGAACTTGGATTTTACAAGGTTGGGAAACTGATGAATTTGGTCGTGTAAACTTTGGTCAGGCATATTCTTTGAAAATAAATACAATACCCACTTGGGTAGATTAATCATCCAGTATATAAAATATGTGTCATTTAAATTTGAAAACTATGTGTACGACAGATGAAATTAGGGAAAGATTAAAGGACTTGCCAGAGGTTCCAAATCATTTAATGTCATTTGCAACACCTGAAGTATTTCACGGAATTGTAGAATGGGAAGTAAAGAAAGGTAAAATGATAGCCTTTACGTTACTTGACCATAATAACTGTGAAGTATTTCATACAAGATTTTCAAAAAATACTGAATTACAATGGCATAGTCACGGTAATGAATCGGAACAAGTGATTGTATGTCTTGAAGGTTCTATTACGTTTATATTTGAAAACGGTACTAAATTTCATTTAAATGAAAAAGACAAATGCCTAATCCCAAAAGAAGTTCAACATACGGCTATTGTTGGTGACAAACCCTGTCAGATATTAGCCTTAACAATTCCAAAAGAAAAGCGATGAGTAAAGAAGTACCGAGTACTTGGAAAGAATGGGCTATTCAGGTATCAACTGAAGTTGATATTACGAAGGAGGACGTTGTTGATTTGTATGACAAACTTGAAAAGCTTCAAGCAAAGTATGATGATTTGAAAGAGAAGTTCATACGTCTTGAAACACGAGTATATGTTGTTGTACCTGTTATAATGATAATTGTTGAAGTTATTATTAAGGATTTATTCAAATAAAATGTTGCAACGTGAGAAAATATTCTTTACTTGTGTAGGGATTGTTTACGTGGCTGTTATTGTTATACTAATGTGTAATTGTGGATTATTATGAATACTAAACAAAAACTTGCTTGGGAAATTGCTTTAAGCCAATATGGTGAGAAAGAACGTCGTGGTGGTGAAAATAGTGTTATTCTAAAATATTTCAGCGATATTGGTTTCCCTGAAATTAAAGAGGACGAAGTGCCTTGGTGTTCTGCTTTCGTAAATTGGTGTGTTATGAAAGCCGGTTTACCCATTACCAAAAATCTTGCTGCTCGTAGTTGGCTTGGTTGGGGTAAGAAAGTTATGGTTCCCGAAATTGGGGATATTGCCGTGTTCAAACGTGGTACTTTGGGTTGGCAAGGACACGTTGGTTTTTACGTTAAGAATGACGGTTTTTACGTTTGGGTATTGGGTGGTAATCAATCCGATGAAGTACGGATTTCAAAATACCCCGGTACGGAATTACTTGGTTATAGGAGATATGAATAAGCCAAAAATAAATGTTTTAAAAAATTAGGTTGTCTTTATAAAATATATTAACTTTGTGTAAAGAATGAACAATGTGTGAGTTTTGTATAAATACCAATTCTAAAACTACGGTTTCTAACAGGTATGATCCTACAAGGACTACGGTTCTTCGTAATAGGGCTGTGGCTGAAAGTAATCGTAGATTTCGTGAACTTGCAAATAAGATAAAGAAATTGGTTGACACAGACGATGTTTTTGGTTTAAAAGAAATTCATACATTTGTTGAACCAGGAGATAGGGCTTACCAATTTTTAAGTAATGCACAAAAAGTTGAAGAATTTCGTAAATGGTTAGAAGAACAAATTGAAAAAGGAATTATTACGGTAGAAGACCTTGGACAATCAGGACCTGCTTATTTTAAAACGTGGTGGGGTAAATACGTAACAGACAGTTATAAAAGAGGTAGGGCACGAGCTCAATCAGAATTAGAAAAAGCTGGATATGATATTTCTTTTACAGATTTGTTTGTACCTTTACAAATAGATGCTTTAGCCCTTGTGTATGTACGTGCTTATTCTGAATTAAAGGGAATAACCTCCCAAATGGGCCAACTTATTAGTCGTGTACTTGCACAAGGTTTAGCTGATGGTACTGGTGCTAAAGTTCTTGCAAAGAAACTTGTTTCTGTAATTAATGGTGCTGGTGTTGGTGATTTAGGGATTACAGATAGTTTAGGAAGATTTATACCAGCAATGCGTAGAGCTGAGATAATGGTAAGAACAGAATTAATTCGTGCCCACCATTTAGCAATGATTAATGAGTTTAGAAATTGGGGGATTGATGGGGTGTACATTATTGCAGAATGGAGAACTACTAATGATGACCGTGTTTGTCCTATTTGTGCTGAGAATAATGGTAAGAGATTTACATTGGATGAGGTAGAAGGAATGATACCAGTTCATCCACAATGTCGTTGTATTGCTTTACCTGTTGTTGTTAAAAAGAATAGGAATACTTAAAATTACTGATATGGAAATTTGTGTAAATTTTACATTAAAAGGATATACACCTTTGATTGAGGTAATTGAAGAGATCCCTCATTATGTTGTTCCTGTTGTAATGATGGTAGAAGGGGTGCATAATGGAAGTGGTGGGAGAACTTTTCATTCTTCTCAGGAATTATCTAATTCTGTAGAATTATGGCAAAATGCTCCTGTAACAATACATCATCCTGTTATTGGAGAAGAATTTGTTTCAGTTCATGAAGATGGTATAGAAGAATCTTATGTGGTTGGTTACGTATCTGAAGCTATTATGAAAGGTACTAAATTAACAGCTACTTTGAAACTTAATTGTGAAAAATTAAACGAATTATCACCGGAAACAGTCCAAGCCATACAAAACGGAAATATAATGGAAGTTAGTATTGGTGTTTTTACGGATAATGAAGAAAAAGAAGGTGAATGGAATGGAGAGACGTACGAAAGAATAGCCCATAATCATAGACCGGATCATCTCGCTCTTCTGCCCGGAGAGGTCGGTGCGTGTTCAGTGAAAGATGGGTGTGGTTTGAGAGTTAATAATAATAAAAAAGAGGGAGGTACAAATGTGGATGTAGTAACAGTGAATTCAGAAATGTTAAAGCATTTGAATAAAGAGGGTTTTGCTGTTGTACCAATTACGATTAACCAAGAAGGTTTTTCTGCAATTATGAATCGTATCTATGATATGTTAAATAGTATGAACTCACAAGGTGTGTACCACTATTTGGAAGAAGCATATGATGGGTATCTTATTTATAACAAGAGAACTGAAGATGGAAAGTCTGAATTGTATAAACAGTCATACCAAACAAATGCTGATGGAACTATTGAACTGACAGGGGAACCTGTGAAAGTTACGCGAAAAATTGAATACATTCAAGTAAACAACAAAAAAGAAGAAGAAATGTGTGAACCGTGTAAAGAAAGGGTCAACGAACTAATTGCACACGAATCTACTCATTTTGACGAAACTGACAGGGAATGGTTGGAAGCACTTACCGAGGATAAGTTGGATAAACTTGTTCCGAAAAATATGCAGGTAAATGTTACCTTACCTTCCGTAGAAGATGCTGTTAAAGTGATTCAGACTAATGCAAAAGGTTTGGACGATTACCTGAATGTTCTTCCTGAAAATGTAAGAGCCGAAGTAAATCTCGGTCTTGCTACTTTTAAGGAAAGAAAAGATGCCCTAATTGCTTCTATCCAAGCTAATACTGAAAAGGATACTTGGAATGAAGATGAACTGAATGCAATGTCTTTAAATACATTACAGAAACTGGAAAAATCAGTTATTAAGAAAGGTGAAATGCACGATTATTCTGTGAACGGGCTTCGTGGTGCTACGACAGAAAAAAGTAAGGTTGAACCTTTGATGTTGCCTATTCAATAAATTAATTAATAAAAGGAGGTTTTAAAAATGGCGAAACACACCATTAAGATTAAAAAGTATGCGGATGTTATTGAAGAATACCCCGCAGTTGGTGCTATTACTCCGGGAATGTTGATTGAAGTGACAAGTGCCGGAAAGGTACAGCCTCATTCATCATCTACGGGTGTAGCACTTGCAATGTTTGCTCTCGAAGATGAACTTCAGGGGCGTGGAATTGATGTCGATTTTGCTGCTGATGAGAAAGTCCAATGTTGGCTTCCTGGTCACGGAGATATGGTTTACGCTCTGTTGGCCGATGGAGAAACGGCTGTAATTGGGAATTGGGTTGCAAGTAATGGCGATGGGAAACTTAAAGTCAGTACAACCAATCCTATTGGTCAAGTTGTTGAAGCGGTTGATATGTCAGGTTCTACCGGAGAAGACCCTTCAGGTCGTATTATTGTAAGGATTAACTAAAAGGTTGGAGGAAATTATTTTATGGAAACTAATGTCGATTTAATCGGATACGGAACCGCACAAGGTGAGGTTGCTGTCAAATTCCAGACCAATCAGTTAAATCCTTCACGGATGCGTCCTTTTTTGTCAATAGATGAGGAAGGTAAAGTTGGTTCTTTTATATCAGTTTTTAAAGGAGGTGATCCTAAGAAACCTGAAAATTTTGGTACAATTAAGGTTAATACCGAAGCCGTACTTCGTCGGGAAGAATGGCAGGCACTTGATGCCGCTATTCTTGGTGTTGCCGAACAGCGTTTGACTGGATTTAATGACCTTATTAGTCGTGGGTTGGTTTACAACCTTGGAAATGCAATGGGTACTACGGTTCTTGAATCGCATACCGTATCCGATGCTATGGAAGCCGAAATGACAATGGATGGCGTTTCCCGTAGCAAAGGTGACAGGCCGGTTTTTGGAACGACTTATTTGCCGATTCCTATTGTTCATGTGGATTACGAAATCAATACCCGTGTGTTGGCTGCAAGTCGTAGTCTTGGTAATGCTCTTGATACTACTTCTGCTGAACGTGCTGCCCGTCGTGTAGCCGAGAAGTTTGAAGATATGTTGTTTACTTCTACTACCTATTCTTTTGGTGGTGGTACAATTTATAGCCTTGTTAATTATCCTGATCGTGAATTGGTAACTCTTTCCACGTATGGTGATTGGGCTAATACTGCTACTACCGGGGCTAAGATTGTGGAAAGTGTTTTGGCGATGAAACAGGCTTCAATCAACAATTATTTCTATGGTCCTTGGGTGCTTTATATTCCGACGAATTTTGAAACCCGTTTGGACAACGACTACGATACGACTACTCCCGGTACTACAATCCGTGAAAGGATTATGAAGATTGCAGGGATTCAGGACATCAAGGTTATTGACCGTTTGGCTTCAAGCAACGTGCTGTTGGTTCAGACGACTACCGATGTCGTTCGTATTGTTCGTGGTATGGGTCTTACCAACGTTCAGTGGTCTACCGAAGGAAATTTTGTCAACAAATACAAAGTTCTTTCGATTCAGGTTCCGCAGATTCGTTCTGATTACAACGGACGTACCGGGATTATTCATATGTCTTAGTTGATTGCTTTTCACTAATCAAGTGATTTTTTAAAAATAAGAAAAATGGCAACAAGAGTAAGAAAAAATGTAGTTACCAAAACTACCGAAGAATCACTATTAAAAGAAGGTTTTGTAGAAGAACCTTTAGAAGAAATTGTACCGATTGAACCTAAAGTTGAACTTAAAGATGAAGAAGCAAAAGAACTTGTTGAATTAGATCCTCTTGCTCCAAAGCCTATTCGTTGGAAGAAGATAGGGAATGGTTCTTTTATTTTGAATAATCGGTATATTAAACCGGGACAAACGTTTATGGCTACGGTTGAAGAAATACCAAAAGCATTTCGTGACGTTGTTGTTCCTGTTGAAGGATTACCTGAAGACCCACTCCTTACTGTTAAGGAATCTTCAAACTATAAGATTGTAGAAATTGAAGGTACTAATACGTGGAATATTGTTGACGGTCAGGGTAAAGTTTTGAATGAAAAACCAATGGTACGTATAGAAGCTGAAAAACTTTTAAACGCATTGTAAAATGGTCTGGTCAGTACCGAAAATATGGGAAGGTGGTGATGTTTGGGTTATAGGGGGTGGCCCATCCATAACTAAACAGTTTGGGGTTTCTGTTGATGTGGTTAATGACGTAGTTATTGGAAAACAGCCACTTTCCCTTTATTCACCATTTATGGAATCAATTCATAAAAAGCACGTTATTGGTATTAATGTTGCTTATATGATTGGTAATTGGGTTGATATGGTGTTTTTCGGTGATAATGGATTTTTTGCTGCTCATAAAGAAGGATTGTTCCAATTTCCGGGAATTAAGGTAAGTTGTACACAAGGTGTAGAGCGATTCGATTGGATTAAGTACTTACCAAAGAATCCGGCTCATCCGTTTGGTATTTCAAGTTTTCCAACATCAGTTAGTTGGAATAAGAATAGTGGTGCTGCTGCTTTAAGTATAGCCGTTCATACAGGAGCAAAACGTATATTTCTTTTGGGGTTTGATATGTGTTTAGATGAGCAGAATACACAACATTTTCATAGTATATATAATGGAAATGGCAAACCTAAAAACCCAAGAAATCTGCCTTTTCAAAGGCATTTGCAAGGGTTTCCTGCTATTGCTCGTGATGCAAAAACAATGGGTGTTGAAATTTATAATGTAAATCCTGATAGTGCCATAAATGAATTTCCTAAATTAACGTTACAGGAGGCATTAACCAAATGAAAATTGAACGTTGTCCTATAAGTGGCAGTACCAAATCGGTAGAATTCCTTAATCTTGGGAAAATACCGTTGGTAAATAATCTTTGTGAAACACGTAAGGATTCTTTAAATTGTGAACGTTTTCCGTTAGCCGTACAATTTTTTCCTGAAAGTAAAGTTACTTGTTTGACGGGTATTGTCAATAAAGACAATTTATTCTTACATTACCTTTACCAATCAGGTGTAAATAAACCGTATCTTGACCATTGTTCCGAGATGTACGATTATCTTTCTCGTATAGTTGAATTTAAGGACAAGGATTTGGTACTTGATATTGGAGGTAATGATGGTAGTTTACTTAAAGAATTTCGTAAAGAAAATCGTAATCTTCATTACGTTAATGTTGATTGTAGTCGTAGTTTTATTGGCGTTAATCGTGACGCTGGCATTGAGTATGTTAATGAATATTTTGGACACAATACTACGTTATCGTATAAAGCGAAATTGATTACCTCAACCAATGTATTTCAACATACTGAGCCAATACGTTCGTTTGTACAGGGTGTTCGTCGTAATTTAGCAAGTGAAGGTGTTTGGTGCTTGGAATTTCCATACGTGCTCACAACACTTGCGAATGACAATTACGATCAGATTTATCACGAACACGTATTCTATTTCTGCTTACAAAATATTGTAGATATTGCAGAACAGGAAGGTTTGAAGGTAATTAACGTTTCATATCACGATATGCACGCAGGAACATTACGGGTGCTTATGGTAAAGAAATCTTCACTTCGTCAACCTGACAATACAATAAAATCGTTTCTTAATCTTGAAAAGACTTTGACCGAAGAATATTACGTCAAATGGGGGAAACGTACAACCGAGAAAATACAGGATTTTAAAGATTTTGTTGAAAACTTAATTGATCAGGGTAATACGGTTGCTTGTTTTGGGGCTGCCGCCAAAGGTTGTGTTTTCCTGAATACTTGTGGATTGGATTACAACAGCATTCAATTCATTGTTGATGATACACCATTCAAACAAGGCAAATTTGTTCCGGGAACTGGTATTCAAATAGTTGATCGCAATGCTTTAAAACACACAAAGATTGACTATATGATTATTCTTGCACACAATTTCAAGGATTATATTATTGAATCTTTGAAAGGGCAATATGATGGTAAGTTTGTTATAATGTTTCCTGATATTAAAATTTTATGAAACTTGTATTATTTTATCACGCTTATATTTATGGAAGCAATTATGTATCTATAATGTCTGAAACATTCAGGCTTTTAGTAAGTTCTGGATTGTTTAAAGCCTGTGATAAACTTTATATAGGGGCATACGAAGAAACAAATGCAAGTCCTAAAGATGGTATAAGTTGGTTGGAACATTTTTGGGCTAATACAGATAAAGTCGAAATAATTAGACATACTGTTAATGATGAGGAACGCAGTACTTTACTATATTTAAGAGATTATTGTAAAGAAAATCCCGATGATTATGTTTTGTATTTTCATACCAAAGGGATTGTAAAATATTCTGAAGCCACACAAGATTGGCGTAGGTATATGGAATATTTTAATATTGAACGATGGAAAGATTGTGTTAAAGTACTTACAGAAGGATATGATTGTTGCGGTGTATTGTGGAATTCTGATACTGCTGTGGGTTATTTTCCTCATTTTTCAGGGACTTTTTGGTGGGCTACGGCAAAATATATCAATACCTTAAAAATAGATTATTTAAATTATCCTTATCGTTTATACAGAGAATTTTGGATAGGCTCTAATCCAAATGTAAAAGTTTATGAGTTTCATAATTCACGAATGAATGATAAGGAAAAATTAAGAGCACATCAAAGTCATTATGAATTACTTTATCCAAAAGCATATTATGAAAATACTGAAAGAAAATTACATATAATCTGTACGGTATATAAAAAAGCATTAGAATTAGGATTATTTATAAATAGTTTCTTATTACAGACAAATCCTAATTGGGTTTTGCATTTTGTACACGATGGGCCTGCTACTAATGAAATTAAAACCGTTATTTCTAATTGTAAGGATAACCGTGTAATGTTTCAAGAAACTAAAAAAGTAAACGGTCATTATGGGCATCCTAATCGAAATTTATTATTGAATTCTATTGTTGTAAAAGATACTGATTATATTCTAATAACTAATGAAGATAATTATTATGTTCCTGTGTTTGTAGAATATATGTTGAAAGAAACGGTAGGAAAACCAGTTGGGATTGTTTATTGTAATATGGTTCATTCTTATTTAAAATATTCAATACTAAATACAAGATTAGTAAAAAATAAGATAGATTGTGGTTCTTTTATTGTGCTTGCAAGTGTAGCGAAAAAAGCAGGTTTTAATGAAATTGTACACAATGCAGATGGAATTTATATAGAGGAATGTAAGAGAATATCAGATAATAATGGTATGCAGTCAATTAAAATTGAAAAACCTTTATTTGTACATAACTAATGATAGTTTTAATTACACCGACAGGAGGTCGTCCAAAACAGTTTGAACTGTGTATGAGATGGATGCAGAATCAGACTTACAAAGGTCGGGTATTTTGGATTGTTATTGACGATTGTTTCCCTACGACCACCGATTCACTTACTGATACATTTAAGGATAATTGGACTATTATAAAGAAATATCCTGTTCCTTCGTGGACACTTGGGATGAATACACAGGGTAGAAATCTTGCGGTAGGAATAAATGCGGTACGTCATTTTCCACGTAGTTGGGTTGATGCTATTTTTGTAATTGAAGATGATGATTATTACAAGCCTATTTATATTGAAGAAACATTAAATCGTTTAGGTTCTTACGATCTTGTAGGACAAGGTAATACAATTTATTATGATGTTAATCGTTTAGTTTATAAGAATAATTTTAATAAAAATCACGCAAGTCTTTTTCAAACGTGTTTTACCATAAATGCTTTAGATATTCTTGAAACCTGTTTAACTAATAAGTTTATTGATATTGAATTTTTTAAACGTTCTATTAATAAAAATGTTTTTGATGGACAACCTTTATCCGTAGGCATTAAAGGTTTACCGGGAAGGGCTGGAATTGGTATAGGACACCGTATGAATAATGTTACACTTGATTCTGACCTTAGAACATTAAAAGAATTGCTTGGTGATGATTATAAATATTACGTACAATGAGAAATAACCCAATTTTAATAACAGGAGTTGAACGTTCAGGTAGTACGTTGATTGCAAGAATACTTGATCTTTGTGGTGTATGGTCGGGCTATTGTAATAATATGTTTGAAAATCAAACTATCGTAGGGTTTAACAACGAGTTGTTAAATTTAAGTCCTATTGGGCTACCAGACGTTGATACGTTGCAAATTCCGGTTAATTGGGGTAAAAGTATTAACGGGGTTTTGGTAGCCCAAAAAGGCTTAGGAAAGCCTTGGATGGTTAAACATAGTGGTTTGACCCGTTTATGGCCTGTTTGGAACTATGCTTATCCTGACGCAAAGTGGTTGATTGTTCGTCGTCGTACCGGAGATGTTATTCAATCCTGTATTAAAACCGGATATATGCGTGTTTTTAAAGACCCTGTAATACGTAATGAGTTTTTATTTGAAACTGAAGAACAAGCGTGGTTATGGTGGGTACACCAGTATGAAAAACGTTTTGTACAAATGATCGAAGCTGGTTTGAATTGCCGTATTATATGGCCGGAACGAATGGTTACGGGAGATTATCAACAAATTTATGAAACAATCGAATGGCTTGGACTAAAGTGGAATAATACAATTCCAAGTATAATTGATCCGTTATTAAATAAAAGTAGGGAGGTAGCCGTATGAGAACAACGATTGATGCTGTAACAAATATTCTTGATGATACTGATTTAGATGAAGACGTTATTGAAGGTTTCATAAATAGTGCAAATGTTTTCGTAACAGCCTTGCTTGGTACGAAAGGATTAAGCACAGAATTATTAACCCAGATAGAAATGTGGATGTCTGCTCATATGATTGTTTCTACACGCGAAAGACAATCTAAAAAGGAACAGGCTGGTACTGCAATGATTGAATGGGCTGGTAAATGGGGAGAAGGTTTGTTGGGAACAACTTATGGACAGATGGCTGTAACATTAGATAGTTCCGGTACATTAAATTCAATAGCAAAAGGTAAATCTTTTGCTTGGGTGAAAGCAATACCTAATTTTGATTAAAAATGGCACTAACGACTCCATCCGGTAAAGGAATTGAAAAGGTAGCAAAACGGTTCTGTGTCGAAACAGCCGTTTATTGGGGGAATCCACAAAATGATGGGTACGGTGGGTTTACCTTTGACACACCTGTAGAAATTAAATGTCGTTGGGAAGAAAAGAGCGAAGTGGATATAGGTTGGTTTAGTACTGGGTTTCCTGGAAACTTGTTATTATCCAAAGCAAGTGTTCTTGTCTTACAGGATTTAGATTTGCAAGGATATTTGTATCGTGGTACTCTTGCAAGTTTAAGTGGGTATGATTTAAGTAAACCAAAAGAGATTCCAACCGCATACATCATACATAGGTTTGATAGAATTCCTATGGTACGTAAAACTGATGAATTTGTAAGAACTGCTTGGTTATATGATCAAGGTAAATAAATCTGTAAAATGGCTGTAAATTATTTTCCTGGTACAAACATAGCACGAATGAATAATCGTGCAGGTGTTTATATGCGTCTTGTTGGAATGCGTCAAGTTAGGGATAATCTTAATCGTGAGATTACCAATATGAGGAAACGCACGGTTGCAGGATTGAAAATGGCAGCAGCTAAACTTCAATATAATATGGAAACATATGAACCTTTGGTTCCTGTTGATACAGGTGTTTTACACCAGTCTTGGAGAGTGGTTGACCATAACAATAGTCCAGAGAGCCCACAGATTAAAATTGGTTATACGGCGGAATATGCAGCTTATGTTCATGAAATGACACAACCTCCGTATGGCGTTGTAAAATGGACAAGACAAGGTTCTCGTGCTAAATGGTTTGAAATACATTTGGATACAGATAAAAAAGAGATGTTAGATATTATCGCAGATGAAGCAAGTGTAAAATAATAAAATTATGAATGCACCTTCAGTAGATATTAAAGAAATGCTTGAGTATTTTGCTCAAGAGGATTCATCTTGTGTGTTGGAACTGTATCCTATTTTTATCGGGAAAGAACCTGCGGAACCACAAAATGTTATTTCAATATTTGAAACAGGCATAATGGGTCCTCAATTAACTCTTGATAGAAGTGAAATCTATGAATACCCAACAATCCAGATACGTGTACGTTCTAATGAGTATTTGGAAGGTTGGGATGTGATTACCAATATAAAGAACATTCTTCACGGCCGGGCAAATGAGACGTGGAATGGTGCTCTATATACCTTAATTCGTTGTTCAAGTGGTCCGGCTCTGTTGGACTATGACAAGAATCAAAGGGTGCGATTTATTATTAATTTCTATTTACAAAGGAGGTAAATTATTATGGGTTGTGTAGCAGGTAGCAGTAATGCTATTTCAGGAGTAGGAACTGTATTTCAACGCTGGTCTGGTTCTGTATGGGAAAAGATAGCTGAAATTAACAGTATTTCCGGTCCTTCTATGACCAGGGATTTCATTGATGTGACTTCCTTGGATTCTGTTGGAGGGTTCCGTGAGTTTATTACTGGTTTTCGAGATGGTGGTACTGTCTCGTTGACTATGAACTTTACAAGGACATCTTACGATAAGATGTTGTTGGATTTTGAGGATGATGACCCTCACTATTATGAAATTGTTCTTCCGGATGATGTAAACACATCGTTTGAGTTTTGTGGGTATGTAACTGAGTTACCGTTGGAAATTCCTACGGACGACAAAATTACAGCTAATGTGACCATTAAAGTTTCCGGCAAGGTTACAGTTAATTCCGGTAGCGGTTCGGCTACTTAATCTTAATATCACTAATCAAGTGTTATTTCTTATTTATAAATTCTTTAAAAAATTAATCAAATGAAAAAATCAGTTTTTTTAACAAAGGAAATGCTTTTACAGCGAGACGATTTAAAAATTGAAAAAGTTGAATTGTCTAAAGGTTTTGTGTATGTACGTGAAATGACAGGACACGAAAAAGATATTTGGGAACAATCAATGCTAAAACAGAAACCAAGTGGTGACCGGAATCGTACAATGACTTACGAAACTACACTTGAAGATTTCCGTGCAAAGTTAGCAGTTGTTACCGTTTGTGATGAAAAAGGAGATCTTGTGTTTGAACCAGGGGATGTAAAAAATCTCAGTAAAATGATGAGTGCTTCTAATTTGGAAAAGATTGTTGAAACCGCACAAAGGTTAAATGCAATTACTTCTGCTGATAAGGAGGAAATCCTAAAAAACTCAGAAGCAGACCTGAACGACAGTTCCAATTCAGACTCTGTAGAGAATTAGGGGTTATCCATCCTGACCGATTGTTGGAACAATTAACCGCAAAACAATTAGCAGAGTGGGAGGCATATAATAATATCGACCCAGTAGGTGAATGGAGAAATGATTTTAAGTTTTCTTATATGGCTTCATTAATCACGAATTTGATGATACAAGCCTATGGAAAGAAAGGATCTAAAATGACTAAGATAGATGATTTTCTACTTCAATGGGATACAGGAGCAAAAACTGAATCCAAACAACAAAGTGTTGAAGAAATGAAAAATATTCTTCTTGGTTTAGCAGCATCACAGAATAAAAAAACAGAACAATCTTCACAAGTTAAAAGAAGAAAGATATGAGTAGTTTAGGTTCATTAATGGTTATCATTGGTGCTAATACCTCTGGGTTGACGGCAGCACAACATGACTTGCGAAGGTTACAAACTGCGATGACTCACACTCAATCTGCTTTTAAGACTTTAGAGCAAGGTATGGTTACGTTTGGTCGCACATTGACACAATACGTAACCTTACCTGTGACTCTATTAGGAATTGCTGCGGTAAAGACATTTGCTGATTTTGAATATGAACTTGCTAAGATTGAAGGTTTAGTAGGTATTTCAGGTGCTACGGTACAAGAGTGGGGAAATCAAATTTTGGAGATGGCTTCCAGTTTTGGTAAGGCTCCACAAGAATTAGCAGAAGCATTATATTTTGTAACTTCCTCTGGTTTCAAATCAGCAGAAGCAATGGAAGTTATGAAAACTTCTGCAATGACAGCCTCAGCTGGATTAGGTGAAACAAAAGATATTGCTAATATTGTAACATCTGCTATAAATGCCTATGGGAAAGCCAATATCACAGCGGCTCAAGCTGCGGACGTATTAACTGTTGCTGTAAGGGAAGGCAAAGGAGAACCGGCTGAGCTCGTAAAAGCATTTGCAACCGTTATTCCTGTTGCTGCCAAATTAGGAGTACATTTTGACCAAGTTGGAGGTGCTATTGCGGCGATGACAAGATATGGTATTCCTGCGGCAAATGCTTCCACGTATTTACGTCAAACATTATTTACTCTTCTTAAACCAACAAATCAAGTAAAGAAAGGATTAGCACAATTTGGATTAACAGCACAAGATGTCAGAAATTCTTTGCGAAATGATGGATTGATTGATACCTTACAAATGCTTCAAGAAAAGATTGGGACGAATGAGGAAGCCTTAGGACAAATATTTCCAAATATACGTGCGTTCATGGGTGTAACTTCATTGCTTGGTGCTAATCTGGAAGAAACGATTGGGGTATTTAACGATACAAAGAATTCATTAGGTGCGACAGCCGCTGCCTTTGAAATCATTTCTCAAACTACTAAATTTAAGTTTAATGCTGCGATGGCAGAGGCTAAAGCAACATTAATTAAATTTGGTGAGGCAATTATGGAAATGCTTTTACCTACGATTGTAAATATAACAAGAAAGATTAGAGACCTTGGAAATTGGTTTACAGGATTGAGTAAACCAACACAAGAATTAATTATAAAGGTATTAGGTTTCACGGCTGCCGTAGGCCCTCTATTGTTAATCCTTAACCTTTTAATAACGGTAACGATACGACCACTTATATTGTTATTGACAACCTTGAGGAATGTTATTAGAACAGTGATAATACAAATGGGGTTAATGACAAAAGCAGGTTCTTTATTAACTACCGTTATCAATCTTCAAAAAATTGCTTATTTAGCATGGGCTTATCAAATTGCGTATGTTACAGGAAATAAAACAAAATTGGTAGCAATAACAAAAGTCCTTAATAAGGTAATAGCAGCTACTCCTTGGGGATGGGTGGCTTTAGCAATTGGTGCTGTGGTAACTGTTCTTGCTTTACTGATTAAGAAGAAAAAGGAATTAACAGATGTTGAAAAAATTAGTAATGAAATATCTACTGAAGTTAATAATTCTGTCGCAAAAGAAGTAGCTCACCTTGATAGGTTAAAAAGAGTATTGGACAATAATACTTCATCCGAGGAACAAAGGGCTGTCGCAATAAGAGAATTAAATAAAACAATGTCCATTTATACGGGTGGTATAATTGTTGAAAAAGAAGAGATTGAAAAGTTAATCAAGGTCTCTAAAGATGAAAAGAGAACAAAAACTGAAAGGGAAGAAGCATTACAGGAAGCAATAAGATTACAAGAAATTTATAATAAAGGAATAACTGAGGAAAAAGTTCGTACAGGTCAGGCTGCTGATATGATTAATACCTATATGGGTATGTTGAAAAAGAAGTACACACTTCAAGCAGCAGAACAACTGATTGTTAAGAAAATGGCAGAACAACTTGAATTGCAAGATAAGATTGCACAAGGAGAAGGTTTGTCCGATAAGGAAAAAGCAAAGGTAATTATTCCAAGGAGTTTAGCAGCCTTTGCATTAATTGGTCCTGTTGCAGGAATAACCAACCTTTTTAAACAAGCAGATTGGTTGGCCGAGGCAACTCAAAAGAAAGTTACTGCACTTGAAACAAGTGTATCTTGGTTACAAGAAACAATTTCATCATTATCTGATCAAGTATTTGGGATCGAAGAAATACAAATAACAGGTGTAGCCCCACCTGATATTATTCCTGATGATTTAGAAACTGACTTAGAAAAACTTAAAAGGTTGCAGGGAGAACTTGCAAAGGTATTTGAAGATTTTAATATTCAAATGTATGTACAGAATAAAGAAAGTGAAGAAACAGGAGATAGTTACCAAACAATTATTGACCAAGCAAATTTACTTAACACAACGATAAAGAAGTTAAGAGAGTTAGAAGGTCAAGATATGTTTTCAATCAAAACTAAAAGTTTGGAAACTGTTTATAATAATATTAAAGATGTAGCGGCTGGGGCAGAATTGTTTAAAGAAACAATAAAGGATGTTGGAGAAGAAAACTCAAAGACGTGGGCTCAGCTTGATTATGATATTCGTAACTATAAGAGTAATACTGAACAGGTTTTAAAATTACAACAAGATTTTTCGAAGGATTTAGCATCCACGGATATATATGCAAACAATCTTGGTAAAAGTTTTGACAAGACAGCAGCACAAATAGAGTTCACGATAGAGTATATCAAGAAACTAAAAGAACAAATGAAAAAACTTCAACCTGGAGAAACAAGTGTTGAGGGGATGGGTAGTTTGGTTAATTGGGAATCATTTTTAGAAACTTTAAATATAAAGAAAGCAAGTGAAGAATTTCAATATGAATTAGATGATATTCAAACAAAAGCAAATTTACTTGGAGAAGTAGCCGATTCCAATGGCATAAAGATTTCAATGTACACAAAATATTTACGAGCATTGAGTAATGTAGATGTTAGTAAAATGATTGCAGCAGAAGATATTGAAGGTATAAGGCAATGGGTGGAAAATATTGGAACAGCCACAGAAGAATTAAAGAAATTAGAGGCTGCCAGAGAAGTTATTAATTTAGTTAAAAGTTCTTTTGAAAATTTATTTGTAACCATTGGTGAAGGTTTAGGTGGATTACTTGCAGGAGAAGAAGATGCTATGAGTAATCTCTTTAAAGGAATACTTTCTGTACTGCTTGATTTTGCAAAGCAATTTGGTGAAATTATGATTGGGCTTGGTGTAGCCAGAATTGCTTTGGATACGATAGGATGGACAGGTGTTGGTGCTGTTATTGCCGGTACAGCACTTGTAGCATTAGCCACAGCAGCACAATCTTTATTGGATAAAGGACCTGATTTAGAGAAAGCCCCAGGAATGGCTATGGGAGGTGTTGTACCAGCAGGATATCCAAATGATTCTTACCCTGCATTGTTAAGTTCTGGTGAAGCTGTTGTTCCTCCAAATAAACTTCCTGGGTTTGCACGTGAACCTGTGGAAGTTAAAGTTGTTGTAGAAGGTGTTATTCGTGGAAAAGACATCTATTATATAAATAAAGAAATTGAACGAAGATTTAAAAATTCATTCTAATGGGCTGCCTTAGAACAATAACACAACAGCCACCTCTTTCAAGTGGTGCAGGATATGATAGAATAATATATCGCTTTTTTGATATAGAAGAAGTAGAATATTTACTTGAAATATATCGTACTGAAAGTTATTATTCATCGTATGAAATTGCTTATGCAGATACCGAACCTATTTCAATTCGACACTTAGGCGGGTCTAAGGATGAATGGGATTTTACTTATATCCAAGGTAGTGAATTAACTTTTAAATTTTATATTCCAAGAGAAGATGTAGAGGTTATTGATAATTTAATGAATAGTCAATATAGGGACTATTATGTTCGTTTCAAAAAAGGTTCTTCAACGATATTTTATGGTTTTTTGAAACCGGAAAATATGTATAAAAGATTTGAAACAAATCCACCTTATATTGAAATTGAATTATCTGCTACTGATGGTTTAGCAGAATTGAAAGATATTGATGTAAATATTCCATACATTGACCCTGAAACTGGTCGTCATTTCTTATCAGTATTTATTGCAGATTTTTTACGACAAACAGGAATCAATCTTAATATTTTCGTACAATGTAATATATATGAAAAAAATTATCAATTATCAACAGACCATCCTTTTTATGGAAATAATGGAATTTTCTGTAATTCCAGAAGATTTTATTCTATTGATGTATCAGAAGAAAAGAAAATAATAAAACCTTTAAAAGTTTGGGATGCCCTTGAAATGATTTTAAAATCATTTAATTGTAAATTATTTCAAGCCAATGGTTATTATTATATTATAAATCATTTAGAATTACAAAGTTATTATTTATTATTTGATATTTCTGATGGTTCTTCCATAGGGTCAAGAAGTGCCTGTGATTTAACTTTAGATATTTCAGATTATTTATTTACTCCTTATGTTGAACAACAGAAAATTCATCCTTTACAATCATTATTAACATCTATTGAAAGCAAAGGTGCAACAAGTTCAATAATTGATTTTACAGATTGGGACAATGTGTGGTATTTTTCTGTTGAAGGAGATAGTGCTGTTGAACATACAGCTTGGTATTATCATTATACATCAAGTGAAGGATATTTGACCGGTACTGTAAAAAATACAAATCAACCTTTTATAAGATTAAATGACCCAATTTCAATAGTAAAAGACAGTACTGTTAATCATCAAGAATATTTAAGAATAAAATTTGGATTTCGTTTAACTGAATGGATAAAACATGAAGGATTTTTTAGGGATGGTAGATTAAGTGACCTTCGTATAAAAGTCCGTATAAGTAGAAATGGAATATGGCAAAAATATATTGACCTCGGTAGTCCTTATGTCTATACTACACCACCTAATGAATGTTGGCGTTGGTATGATTCATATTTAAATCTTGAAACAAGAGATTATTATGCTATACAAAATGCTGGAACAGTTGATTATAATGTTGAAATAAAGATAGATTCATTAGATGGTAAAAATCATTTTGATGAATTAATTATTCAAATACGAAATGTTGAGATACTTGTTGTTGACCCTATTGCAAATGTTGATTATGACCCTACAAAGATAAATATAGGTACTTCATATTATCAGGTTCAAACAGAAATTAAAGGATATGAAGAATTAGAAAGAAGTTTAAGTTTATTTGATGCTGTGTCAATCGCTGATGATGCTGCTTTGATTGCATTGGATGGTGGTGGAGACCCTGTACCTACAAAACAATGGAATACAAATGGTAATACAGAAGCACTTCCAATAGTTGACCTTAGTACAAGAATGATTTTAGTAAATCGTAGTGTATATAAGAATTTTTTGAAATGTACCATTATTGACCGTAATTATACTATACATTTTCAGAATACATTAATTATTCAATCAAAATATTATGCTATTTCAAGTTATGAAAGAAATATACGAACTGGACAGGTAGAAGTCGAATTAGTAGAATTAGTAACAGGTAGTTATTCAAGTAATTTTGAACCTATAAAAGAAGTAACTGACCCTGATGTAACACTTCCTGATATTATTGGTGGTGATATTCCTACTTTTGATGACCCTGAAGGTTATGTATTAAAAAATGCAGATACAGGTACACCACACGGTTTTCAAGTAGGTGATGTTATTCGTGCAGAATATAGTTCTTCAGCTTCTTCAGGTGCAGAAGATGTTGAATATTATCTTGCACAAGCAGACTCATTAATAAATGCAACAGCTATTGGTATTGTAACAGAGATTATAGATGATTATACATTTAAGTATATGAGTGAAGGATACATACCACCTGAAATATTACCATTTGAAGTTGAGGTTGGGATGTATTATTATTTATCTGCTGATATTGCTGGTGCAGTTACTATTGTTCCTACATTTGAACAAACAATGGTTGAACAAGCAATAGGATTTGGTACAAATAAAGGATTTAAAATTGAAATAGATGCACGAAATCTAAATATGGCATCTATTGTTGAAACTTCATTACAAAGTATTCAAGGTACTTATGGATTGCAAGGAATACAGGGACTACAAGGTAGTCAAGGTACAGTCGGTAGCCAAGGCCTACAAGGTATTCAAGGAACAGTCGGCAGCCAAGGCCTACAAGGTATTCAAGGCACAGTCGGCAGTCAAGGACTACAAGGTAGCCAAGGCACAGTAGGTAGCCAAGGAACAACAGGAACTCAGGGGACGACTGGGGTAGGGACTCAGGGAGTCCAAGGAATTCAAGGATTGACGGGGTTGCAAGGCGTCACCGGATCGCAGGGATTCTCCGGCGCTCAGGGAGCGACCGGAACCGGGACTCAAGGCGTGCAAGGAATTCAGGGTATTCAGGGAAGGCAGGGTCTTACAGGAACAGGAACCCAAGGGACGACAGGTGCCCAAGGGATAACCGGAACAGGCTCTCAGGGCGTCCAAGGTATCCAAGGCGCTTTAGGAATTCAGGGAATTGTCGGCTCCCAAGGGGCGACCGGAGCGGGTACACAGGGCACAACCGGAAGCCAAGGGGCGACCGGGAGTCAGGGTTCAACCGGCTCGCAGGGGATGACGGGAGCGACAGGAACAGGCACACAGGGAACCCAAGGCCTTCAGGGGATCACCGGCAATCAGGGGATAACCGGAACAGGCACACAGGGAACCCAAGGCCTTCAGGGGAGGCGGGGAACAACCGGATCGCAAGGGCTTACCGGAACCGGCATTCAGGGTGCCACAGGGGCACAGGGGACATCCGGAGCGCAGGGGAGCACCGGCTTGCAGGGACTTCAGGGGATACAAGGCCGTCAGGGGACAACCGGCATTCAGGGCACTATTGGATCACAGGGATTAACCGGCACTGGTGTGCAGGGTACTATCGGCATACAGGGAGTTCAAGGAATACAAGGTATTCAAGGCACAGTTGGCAGCCAAGGCACAGTTGGCAGCCAAGGCACAGTAGGTAGTCAAGGATTACAAGGCACGGTCGGTAGCCAAGGTACAGTCGGTAGCCAAGGTACAGTCGGCAGCCAAGGCCTACAAGGTAGTCAAGGAACAGTAGGTAGCCAAGGCACAGTAGGTAGTCAAGGAACAGTCGGTAGCCAAGGATTACAAGGCAGTCAAGGCACAGTAGGTAGCCAAGGCACAGTCGGTAGCCAAGGCCTACAAGGTATTCAAGGAACAGTCGGTATTCAAGGACTACAAGGCACAGTCGGTATTCAAGGACTACAAGGCACAGTCGGTAGCCAAGGCACAGTCGGTAGTCAAGGAACAGTCGGTATTCAAGGACTACAAGGCACAGTCGGTAGCCAAGGCACAGTTGGCAGCCAAGGCAGACAAGGTATTCAAGGCAGACAAGGTATTCAAGGCCCTGCCGGTAGTGGTTCAAGTGGAGTGTCCGCAGGAATAAGTTATAAATTTAGTACTACCACAACCATAAGTGACCCAGGAGCAGGGTATTTCCGTTTCAATAGTGCAACAGTTGGTTCCATTAATACTATGGCTATTGATGATTTAGATATTAATAATATTGATTTTTCAACTTATTTTGCTCAATGGAACATAGGTGGTACTTTACTTATTAAGTCTGAGATTCCGGCTGATACAACAGTCTGTATATTTAATGTAACAGGTGTTACTGATGCAAGTGGATGGTTTGTAGTAAATTTAACTTATGTATCAGGTTCATTACCATCAAGTAATGAAAATTGTTCTCTTATTTTTATTGGAGGTGGAGGTGAAGGTATCCAAGGTACGCAAGGTATTCAAGGCAGACAAGGTTTACAAGGCAGACAAGGTATTCAAGGCAGACAAGGTTTACAAGGCAGACAAGGTACGATAGGTGTAGCAGGAAATAAATGGTATTCTGGGGTATATCAAGACCCTCTTGGGTATGGTAATATTGGAGATTGGTTTTTGGATACAGCAATTCCTTATGACATTTATGAATGTACTGATGATAGTCCTGAAACTTGGACTTTTAGAGGAAATATTAAAGGTATTCAAGGTACTAAAGGAAGTCAAGGTACTTATGGTATTCAAGGTACTAAAGGAAGTCAAGGTACTTATGGTATTCAAGGTACTAAAGGAAGTCAAGGCTTACAAGGCCCTGCCGGTAGTGGTGCTGACGGATACGCTGCATTACAAGAAGTAAAATCAATTACAGTAATTTATCCAAGTGTTGATGAAGATATAACAATATGTTATATTCCTTATGATATAAGGCTTCTTAGTATTTATGCTAATATACAAGGTATTACTCCTTCAATGCAGTTATCTGTATGGCATGGTGCAACAAGGGAATATAATGGTGCTGATGGTAAAATTATTCAAGCACAACAAATTACAAGTCCTCTTGGTGCAGACCACGAATTTAAAGGATTACAATTAGCAACTCAATTAATTTCAGGAGGTAAATACTTTAGAATAAAAACAGGAGGGTACACAGCAGGTACGGTTATGGAATTGCATACAACTATTCATTACATAAAAGAACAATGTTCTTATACTTAATATATGATATTTTACGGAACAAAAATATTAGCACCGGAAAATGCAACGAAAGGGCCAAATGATATTGCTTGGTATTATTTGCTTCCAACTGATAGTTATAAACCATCATCGTATGAAGAAGGTCATCTTTTAGCATCTATACCTTCTTCACGAAATTTACCACCCGGTGAGAATGTTTATTATACAATATGGTGGATTACTCCTAAGGGATGCCCAAGAAGCAAGTATAAATTAGAACCTTGTGCTGCTACAATTAAATTTTATATGGATAGTCAAGTTGATTGTGATGTTTGGAATACCTATGGATTAGGGATACATATAACTACTTATGCAATGTACGCTGATGGGACAATAAAAAATCAAAATGGTAATGATTTTATTAATGAAGGATTTTTTGATTTTCACATTGGCGTAAATACTTTTGGTTACACTTTAGGTGATACGTATGGATATACTTCATATCTTGATAGATTTGCACTTGCTATAACTCTTAGTCATAATTATGGAACAGGAACATACCCGTATGCAAATCCAAACAATAGTCGTTTTGATATTATACTTGGTAATTATAATAATACAGAAAATGGCACTCTTTATGTGGATCAAATAAATTTAATAAATAAAAAAACAGTTTTTATTTCATAAAAATTGTTTGTATATTTATAATTTAATTAACCAAATTAAATAAATATGTTAGAAAATTTAGTAAACAAAGTTTTAGAAAAAGGTGGAAGAATCAAACCACTTATTGTTCCATTTGAAATTGCAAAAGGAACAGGACAAATGAACCCAAGTGTATTTATTGACAACGGTAAAATTATTGTTAATTTAAGGAATGTTCAGTATGTTCTTGCACATTCTGAAAATGCTCAACGATTTCCTTCAAGATGGGGTCCGTTGCTTTATACACACCCTGAAAACGATTGTACCTTGCGTACTGTCAATGTCTTTATGGAATTAAATGATGATTTAGAACCTGTCCGTATTAATCAAGTAGATACAACTAAATTAGATGTTGAACCTAAATGGGAATTTATTGGGTTGGAGGATGCTCGTATTGTTCGTTGGAAAGGTAGACTTTATTTGTCAGGGGTTCGGAGAGATACCACACCAAATGGACAAGGTAGGATTGAATTATCTGAAATTATTATTGAAAGTGATGCAGTTAAAGAAGTCACAAGAACAAGAATTGAAGCACCTAATCCTGCTTCTTATTGTGAAAAGAATTGGATGCCTATCTTAGACCAACCTTTTCGATATGTAAAATGGTGTAATCCTGTTGAAATTGTTGACACCCATTTTACTGAAGAAATAGGTAAAGCAAAAGCCGTAACAAGTTTTATTTCAGATAAGGTGTATGAAAGTAATAGGGATTGGAGAGGAGGTTCTCAGGTAATTCCTTTTAATGGAGGATATTTAACGGTAATTCACGAAGTATGGTTATTTAATAATGAGATTGGACAAAAAGACGGGTATTATTATCATCGTTTCTTATTTTGGGATAAGAATTGGAATTTGATTAAAAAATCAAAGGATTTTAATTTTATGAACGCTCGCATAGAATTCGCTTGTGGACTTGCTCAAAAGGATGATACATTTTTAATAACTTTCGGTTATCAAGATAATTGTGCTTTTATTCTTGAAATGCCCGTTAAATTTTTGGAGGAAATGCTTTATGAATAGCCTATTAATCAAATATGCTGAAAATCCAAAGGATGCCAAATTAAACTTTGATATGGCGGTCCAATATCTTTCAATTAAACATTATGCAGGTGCAGTAACACATTTTTTACGGTGTGCAGAATATGGTGATATTGAACAAGACAAAGATTTGATTTATGAATCTTTACTAAATATTTCAATTTGTTTTCGCATACTTGGTGACCGTGTTTATAGTGAGGAAGGTTGGTTAATGCACGCTGTTTCTCTTTGCCCAAATCGCCCGGAGGCTTATTGGCTTTTGAGTTTGCTTTATGAACGTTTGAAAAAATGGCAGGAATGTTACGCAATGTCTTGTATTGGTTTAAGTATGTTACATAATGAAAAACCTTTTCTATTTAATATAGGTTTTTATGGCTATTATGTATTGTTATTCCAAAAAATGGTATCATCGTATTTTATACGACCTGAGGAAACAAAACAATTATTGAAATTATTGTATGCTGATATTGATTCGTTTGAATCCATTTATAAGGAATTAGTAATTACTAATATGAAGAAATTGAATATACCCATACCTAAAGATTTTGATTATGAAATAGATGTTGTTATGATTTCTTGGGCTAAAAATGATTCATTATATACTTTATCAAAAAATACATTAAACAGTTTATTTCAAGCAGACCCAAATATAAAATTTCACGTTGTAGTTGTTGAAAGTAATAAAGATATAAACTACGATGAATTAAATGGAGTTTCACCACAATATGATGTAAAGACTATTTACACAGATGAACCTTTTGGGTATAATCGTTACAGTAATATTGGAATGAAACAAGGTAAGTCTAAATATGTACTTTGGATAAATAATGATTTATTATTTTCTAAAGGTTGTATTACTAAAATGTTTGAACAAATTAACCTTTCTGAAGACCCAATATATTCTATGTCTCCTTGGTGTCCTCAAATAGCAGGTTCTAATAAGTGGTGTGCCTTACCTATTTATACAGGATATAATAGTGAATTATTAGGTGCTTGTATTTTATTGGATAGAAAAATATTTGATATTATAGGTGAATTTGATGAAACATTCCCTTTCCATTATTGTGATAGTATTTATGCAATTCAACTTATTGTAAATGGTGTTTTACATTATGTTTCTACTTGGTCTACGGTAGAGCATTTAAGTGGTTCTACTGCGTTACATCATTTAGATAAAGGGCAATTATTTGAATATACACAAGCACAAAATAAATTATACGGGAAAAGGGTTCTTGAATTAGTTAAAAATAAATTTTGTGATAGATTGTAGAGTTGAACAAAAAAGGTATGATGAAGTGTTATTAATTTTCACTAAATTTTAATTATTATGACAACTGCACGTATCATACAGAAACAAGTAACAAGACCTACCTCGGTAGCGATAATGCTTGTTTTATTCCAAGGATTTCAACTTTTATTCCCAGATAAACTAACTCCTGAATGGGAGGGTTGGACGTATAATGTAATAACTGTACTTGGTGCGACAGGTTTGTTAGATAAACTTTGGCGAAATCGCCAAACTATAATCAATAAAGTTAAAAACGTTTTTAAAAAAGGAGGTAACAATGAAAAACTTGAAGGAAGCCCTAACGAGGATTCTTAGGGCAGTAGAAGTCGGAATGAAAGCCTATACTGATGAAAAAATCAATACAGGCGAATGGATTGCTATTGGAACCAAGATTATTGCTTGGGTTTGGATTTTTCGTAACCTTAAAACAATTTGGACTGAGATTATTAATGCTACGGCAGAAGAATATCAGGTAATGCACGATGAACTTTGTGTGTCTTTTGACATCCCCCAAGATGATTTTGAAGAAAAGATTGAGCAGGGTTTGTCTTTAATTCTTTTGATTGTTGCAATGATTTGGGGTAAAAAAGAAACGGAAATGGCTCTTAAACTGAAAACTAATTTTAAAAATGTTGCTTGATGACCGTACTAAAAAGAAAGAGTTTAAGGTAACTTTGAGAATTACTTTTGAGAAGTTACATAAGATATTTCGGAAACTTCGCAAAGGCAAGTTTCGCGAAATTTAGTAAATTTTTTCATATTTATTTTGGTTTAATGAAAAGCACCTTGAACGTTGGTTCTCGGTGCTTTTTTATTGTAGTAGTGTGTTTATATTACTGTACACTAAAAAGTTTAAATACGGGGCTGACAATACAAATTCAAATGCTTTTTTTATGCCGCCAAAAGTAACCTCCTGCCGTATTGTTTTCTTTTATTAAAACCTTACGAATTGCCTCTCCTGAAATACCTATTGTGCGACTGGCATCAGCAATACTTTTAAAAGTATTAATGACCTTGCCAAGATGCACTTGCTCAACCATAGTATTCCTACCTTTATTGCCTTTTTGTGAAGCCCTGTAATAACCTATTTCATAGACATAAGTAAGATATTTTTCTATGGTGCAAAAATGTTCGTATTGTAAAGGCATTTGCCGTAAGATTTCAGACATAGCACTTTTAACAACTTTATTCTGATATTCCTCCTCTGTCAGTATCATCGAGAACCCAATTTAATATTCGCAACGCAGCCCTATCAGCAGCAATGTAATTATCCAATACACGACCTGTACCACTTAAAATATCAATTTGGCTAAGTTTTCTGTATTGCTCTTCGTGTGATTTTAAAATCGCTTCGATTTGCTTTATTCTTTCGTGGACTTGTTTTTCAGATTTTATACCCGTTCAATTACAGTTATATGAATAGTTGTTCGACGTATGGTTTCTCGTTTAAATTCAAAACCGAAAAGTTTCTCAAACCAAGTACGGTATTCAAATACAGGGTTTACCTCTTCTTTGTCAACAGAATAAACCACATCGTTTTTTGTGCCTTCAACTATTGTTTTTACGGCATCGATGATTGTTGTGTCAATAGGTGTTTTCATCTGTTATCTCCGCTACCGTGTATCATATCCCTTTCTTTACGACTCGCTAATTTTTCAATATTCATTTTAGCGATTGTTTCTAAGTCATACCCTATGTCGTGGGCAAGTGCATTGATATACCAAAGTACATCACCTAATTCTTTTGCAAGTTCAAGTCGTTTTTCATCTAAAAAAATTCCTTGTTCGTCACGTAAGACTTTACCTACTTTTTCAGAAACCTCACCTGCTTCACCAGAAAGTTTCAATGCCGGGTAAATGATTGACCAACGTCTGTTATAAACAGCCGTTGATAATGCCTGTTCTTGATACTCTTTAAATTCCATAATTAAATCATTTTTTAGTCGTTTTATTAATTTGAAAATCCATTCCTTCATTAAAGCCTATCTCCAAAGCGTTCATATAAGCACGGTTCATGATAGATTGCAGATTTGCCCATTTCTTATCTGGAATCCAATACCCGAAGCCTTTAACTTCAGCCTTCATCTCCTCCCAGAACGGGAGGTAGGTTTCTTTTAAATATTTCAGTTCTTTTTTCATATCTTATTAGCGTGCATTGAAATCAGCACACTCAACCGGATTATTTAATCCTTCGTATTCTTCTGAATTACTTATACCGCACCAATGGTCTTTACCACACCAAAATTCTGGATATGGTTGGTCAAATCGTGGCGCATCATAATTAAAATGACTACAATTAACACAACAACGCACGCTAACATCAGCTATATTTAATTGCTGCGTTTCTGCGGTATTTAAGTTTTGTTCTTTGTTCATAATTTCGTGTAATTTGATTGTTTAATGTTTCAAAATCAGCAACTAAACATAGCTGTATCCGTTATGTGTAATAAAAATTACTACCTCTTGTAATATATATTAAATAACCAAACATATAACCATTTTGGATTTCTATAATGAAAACCTTTACCTTGTATTCTGTGAGGATATGTCCAATGATAACCAACACATTTTTCAAACTTCCATTGTTTCCAATACCATTTCAATTTACTAATTAAGTCAAGTTTATAGATTTTCACATACATTTCTTCCCAATCATCAGTTTCCTCATTATAGTCAGGATATTTATTTTCAAACTCACACAAATCTCCATTATACATACAAGTTCCATTCAAATGAACATCATAGTGATTAGAAATCCATCTAAACTTGACTTCATTATATGGTAAGGTTTTTATTAATTCTCTTTTCATATTCCGTAATTTTTACTAACACATAACAACGTATAAAAAACATTAAAACGATTTTTTATACGTGAAACGTTACAATTCCGTTGGCTCCTTTGCAAATTCATGTACAATGAGAAAATTATTTCCTTCTTCAAAGTTTGGTTTACCATTCCAATTATTTTCTGTAACCAACTTCGCAACAAACCTTATTTCAATAGTTTTACGGTTGTCATAAAAATCATAATCCGCAAGGTCAAGCATCCTTTTAAGATAATCTTGTGCCTGTGTAGGATGTTCTGCCGCCACATAAAAAGTATGGTTGTATGACTTTGTTTTTAATTGATATAAGTTCATTCCGTTTCCTCCACTTTTAATATTGGTGTTATTGGATTGGACAACCTTGTTGTGTGCTTTTCTTGAAAAAGCATAGATAGTTTTTCTTCAAGCCATTCAACATAATCTTTTGCAGGTACATTTTCCCTGTAATAACCTGTTTCAAATTTAAAAGCAAGTTCAAGTCCGATTCTATCAATATTTCTCATAACAATAAGTTTTTTAAAATAACCATTTAATCAAATTATATAAAAGAATAATTATAACAATTAAAACGATTAAAGTGCCACTACAACCAATTAAAGTTGCATAGAAGAATTTGTTTACAAGACCACTTGCAATAATTTGTTCATCACTCATTTCTACATTTTCATCTTCATTTTTCATATTATTTAATTTTAAAGGTTTATCAAAAAAGGAAGGTAGTGACGTTGCTAAACGTGAAATGAAACTAACTAATCCCTACCAAATCAACTACCTTCCCGAGAACGCCGACCTTAACCCATCGTAGGTTTTTTCTTTATTATATTCAATACTTTAGTCCAATGAATTAATTGGTCATTTGCACCAAGTACAATTTTTAAAATTTCTTTTGAATATTTACCTTGTAATTTTTTACGCATCGTATTGGTACAATCAAACGGTGTAATTCCGTATTGATCAAGTATTCCTGCTAAATCGTGGATATTGTTTTTACAGAATTCCAAAGACTTATTACCATATTTTTTATGTATATTTTCAGCTTTACGTTGGGCACGAAAATCATCAAATGTTTTCATTATGATTGTTTTACTTGTGAAACACCATTTTTAATTGTAACCGTAAACGTACGATCTGCATACGAAGCGTAAGTAGGTTCGTGGGTTATTATAATAAACTGAATACCTAATTTTTTAGAAATTTCTTTTATCATTTCCGAAGCATTTTCCTGATACTCGGCACTTAAAAAACGCATAGGTTCGTCAAGTATGATTGTATTACGTGTACGTTTTACAGCCATACTCCAACTTGCAATACGCAAGGCAAACGCAGCAACGTCAACCGCCCCTACACCGGATGAATCTAATGGTTTAAATGTATCTCCATCCCTTTCAAATAATATATCACATTCATTCTTATTACGACGTTTTACCAAATCAAGTTTGAGTTTGTAAGGTTCAGGAAAAATACTTTCCAAAGCTAATGTAGTAATATCAGAAATGTGAAACTGTAATTGTTGTTGAGTCTCAAAACCAACAATACGAATAATTTCGTAGGCTTTTTGTAAGTCTTCTGACATTTTACGTTCTTGTTTAATTTCGGTACGAAGGATTTTAATAGAACGTTCAAGTTCCATTTTTTTACCTTTTAATCTTTCTAACTTATTACGTACCTCACTCAGTTCCATTTGTATTTATTTTTTCATATTGTTCTTCAATTGTATGCAAACCTTCTTCAATTTCAGCAGATAAATCAGCGATTTGTGATTCTAACTTTTTTAGTTCTTTCTCAGCCTGCTGTAAAGTGGTACAATTAAACTCATCTTTTAATTGTTGAAACAAAGCATCTTTCTGTCCTTTTAATTGAAGTGTCTTGTCTTTGGCTTCTTCAATTTCTTGTTTTAATTCTAATAGTTCTTGTGTTTTCATACTTCAATAAATCTTTGGATTATTTGTCTAATGTTTTTGTCAATCTTATTTTTAACATAAAACCGTGACAAGTTTTTTGTAAAAGATATGTCCATATCCATATCAGTAGTAAGACCGGAAACAAAAGCATCTATTCTATTGTTTCTTTTTTCAATGATATCAATATGTTCTCGACTAATTACATCGGGTCCTGCAATAGGTAAAAAGATTTGTTCATACGTGTGTTTTTCAGTATCGTAAAGAAACACACAAGGTCTGTGGTCAATCTGCGAAGCAGTCCATCGAAAAATACTGCCGGGATTTATCAGTATTCTGTCTTTTAATTCCTGTACAAACGTAACGTGATTATCCCCTGTAAGAATTAATTTGTATTGTGGGTACTTTTTAAGAATAGCCCTGGCTGATAGTTCCTCACATCCAGGAAAAGGTAATTCATTTTTATAAGTCATTACGTGCCAAACCAATATTCCTTTAAATGAATCTGTAACAGGTTCTTCCCCAAAATGAGTTCCTTCTAATACAGTAATACGACCTGATGCAGCAAGTACATTTATACCACTCTTTTCAGCAAGACTTAAACTATGTTGTGGTAAATCGTGATTACCATACACGGTAAAGAAATATCTTGGTAAATGTTCAATACACATTGAAAGCAAATAAGGACTTGGTTTCCAATGATGGAATAAATCACCTGAATGTAGCACAGGACAATTATATTTCTTAGCTAAATCAGTAATCCAATCAATCTTTTCCCATTGGGTTTGCCAATAATCGTCCAAACGACAAACAGGTTTTGTTTCCCGAATGTGCCAATCACCTGTAAGGATTAGTTTCATATTTTTTGACAAGTTAATTTGGTTCCACATAGAGGACAAGTGTCCGGTAAATTTGTAGTGTATTTAATAGTTAATTTATCTACGTTTTCTTGCGATGTCAATATGTTTTCTTTAACTTTATTATAGTTTGTTAGTAAAGTATTAAGCCTACTGTATTTCGTTGTAAGAACGGCTTTAGAATTAACTTTGGTAATTAGTATTTTTACAGGTTCTTCAAGTTTTACATACCCTGCATATATTTGAATCTTTGAATTAACAGATTTAATGGTTTTAATCTTCCTGGCTAAACTTATATAACGTTCTTCAAGTTTTTTCTTATCTTCAATTTTACCAATATATAAATCTACAATAGGTTTTAATTCAAGTATAGCGGATTCTTGTTTTATTTTAACAGTAATGGTTTGAATAGAAACAATACGTCTTGTTAATTCCTTTTTATGTCTGCTTAAAGTATTCCTACGCTTCTCAAGTTCCTCAAGTCGTTCAATGTCCATCTCTATTTTTTCCAATTCATTATAGGCAAGCACTTCCTGTTTCTTTGTTTTTAATTGTGCTCGTTTAATCTTAATTGAACGTTCAGTATCTTTAATTTCCTTTTGAATATCTTTAATACTTTTGTCAATTAAATCAATACCAGCAACCTTATTTAAGAAAGCAGCTACCTTACCTGGGGATTCACTTAAAAGAAAAGGTGTGTCAAGTTGTTGTTGAAGATTTACTTCATCCATATTTAATACCTGTACTATTTCATCAGGTACGTTAGCACCTATGGCGTTAAATTCAATAACTTCTTCTTCCCCTGTATTTCTTAATACATAATTATTATGATCTCCTTTATTCCTTGCAATGCTGTGGGAATCTGTTTTAATGCTTACGTGAGTATTACCTCCCCAAGTACTGCGAAAAGCATCCCCAGAAGGTTTATTCCACACCACCCATCGTAAAGCACGTATGATAGCAGATTTACCGGAATCAGTTGGTCCTACGATGACGTTTAATCCTTTGTGGAATTCCAGAAATGTCTTTTTGTGGCTTTGAAAGTTTTTGATTGTTAGATTTTGTATCATTTCTTCTGGTTCTTTTTATTACAGGTTTTTCTTCTTCAATACGTTTAATTCTTCTTTCATCAACTTCAATAAATCCTCCTCTTGTATCGTTTTCAATAGTAGCCATTGTATCCCAAAAACCTTTTCCTTTATTTAGGTTGGGCCACCATTTAGCAATCATCCAAATCTTTGTACGTCGTGTTTTTACCCAATAATACCCGATTTCCCTTTGTTTATTCATTTCGTCTTGTTCTTTTAATTGGTTGTAACGTATCTTTGTCAATTCCTTGTTTTTTTAAGAACTTTAAAAATGAGGTATTACCTAATGCCAGGAAAATTGCAACAGGTTTGGAAACTTTATTGATTATAAAGTCGTCATCATTTTCATAACCAAAGTAAAAATAATCACCTTTTTTATATGAAACAATATACTGGTTTTTATCTTTCCCATAAAATAAAGGAACCCATTTTTTAAGGCGTTCTAAAATATATTCATCATCCATCTTTTTCTTCTTTAATATGGGAAAAATGTTGTAATAATTCTACGTATTTTGCCTTACATAAAGGACAACAATTCGATAAGGTAGCTCTACTTGCTGAGGTTGAACTAATTGTACTGATTGATTTGTCAATCTTTTTACCGCAAAGTGTTTTAGAACCTTCTTTAATATGATACATTATTTCAAAAGTTTTAATGTAGGTGACAATCCAACGGCAGTATGGTAAACAGCAATAGCATCGGCTACGGCTTCGTCGTGGTACTTTACTTTCTTCCAAGGCACTTCATACAGTTTTTTGATAGCATTAATCATTTCTACTTTAACTGCTGATTTTTTACCAAGTACAAATTTCTTAGAGTCCATTTCACTGTACCACTCTACAGGTATTTCAAGAGTATCTGAAATAGTTTGTATCATACCTGCTACGATACCAACCATCATTGCTGCAGAAGCATTTTGGCTACCGTGTGGTGCTTCACTTAAAATAAAATCTACATTGTGTTTTCGTATTAATTCAAGTAAGATTTTATTTATTTCACTAATACGGCGAACCGTATCATCAGATTTGCGTATTCTTTTCTTTTTATGTTCAGGTGCTGTTTTAATACATCCGCATTCTAAAACTATGTCATTTTTCATAACACAGTAACCCCAAGCAGTGAGAGAAGGGTCATTGGTTAAAACAACTAAATGTTTATTCGTTCTTATCCGCATTACGTTTAACGTATTTGATGACAGTTTCTCTTTGTGATTTGGTTAATGTACTGGTGTGCATTTGTATCTTAAGATACTCGTTCTTAAAATCCTGTGGTGTCCAACCCTTGTAAAACTTATGGGTAAAGGTTCTCATATTAGACCGTAGGTCAAAAATTTGCTTTTTCATAACAAGTCTGCTAAGTATTCTTCTTTATGATATAATCGTTTTGCAATGTCTTGTAATTGTTTTTTGGCTTCTTCGGTTTCTGCTTTTTTAGCCATCTGTTCTGCCAAATACCAATCTACACAATACAAATGATTGGCGTCCTTGATTAGTTGCTCATCATTTTTTGTCATCTTTGTTTTGGTTTACGTTCACTTACAAATTTTTCCTCAATCTCTTCCCATAAATCAATTACTTGTTCACGGAGTTCATTAGCACGTTCATCACGTTCAATTATAGCAATAGACTTTTCCAATCCAATATCTAACTTTTCCTCATTAACAGTATAAGTTGTATTTTTGGTAAAGTCTTTGATGAATTGTAAGTTAGCACGAATGTCATCAATACCATAATCAAATAGTATGTAAACAGGAGCAGAATGAAAAGGTTTCCAAACTGAACTTTTATGTACTTCAATTTGTGTTTCAACACCAATTACTCTTGTAACCTCCCTTCCTGCAATTTTTTGTTTTACTTTAATCTTTTCAGGTGTACCAGCACGTAAACGTAAAGATGAGTAAAAACCAACACCAAGCCCTCCAGGAGTTGTATATTTTTGTCCATATTGACCTGCATCAAGATTTTGTCTTACTTGATTACTTGCTACCATTAATAGGTTATTTTTGGCTAATATACGACAAGTTTTACGTAATTCTTCACTAAATTCTTTTGCACGACGCATTCCCATTTTATCACCGTCTTTGTTATCCATTTCCATATCAGTGGAAAGTGCTGCTAAAGAATCTGCAAAGACACCATTAATTGTTCCTGTTGGTTTCCATTCCCGAACACCTTTAAAAACCTCTGTTACAGTATCTGGTGTAGTGTAATCAATTCTATCAAAGTCTACATCAAACATTTGGGCAAATTGTTTGTTAAGTCGTGCCTCTGGGTCGTGAAACATTATGTCCCCACCTTTCCTTTGTATATCTCCAGCAATTTCACAAAGTAGTACGGTTTTACCTGCCCCACTTGGACCAAAGATTTCCATAAGGATACCTGTTGGAATACCACCACCTCGTATCCTACCACCGCTAATGGCTAAATCTAATAATGTACTGCCGGTAGACACAACCGTTTCCAGGGAACCATCATATTTCTTTTTACGTGTGGTTTTTCTGGAATGTCTTTTTATTTGTTCATTTAAAGGAATCTCATTCTTTATCTTTTTCATCTTGTACTTTTTCTAAAATTTGGTCAATATACTTATCATCAATCCCTTTAAAGTGGAATTCAATTCTTAAAGAATTTAAAAATCCTTGAAAAGATCTATTCTTCTTGGGTAAATTTCTCCAAGTATCAAAAGCACGTTCAGAGATAGAATTAATTAAACTTTCTTTTGTAATTTTCTTTTGTTGCTCAGAAATAGTCCAATCTTTCAATAATTTTGTTAAAATAGAGGTTTTGGTAATTCCTTTAGCTAAACAAAATAAAGAAAGAAAAGAAGATATATCTTTTTGAATTTTAAATCCAATGAGAGAGGTATCTTCGATACCCCTCTCTCTTGTCTTAGTTTTAAGTAAAACCATAATCTTACTTTTTCAAAGATTGTTTCTTAGCCGCATAACATTCGTTCCAAAGTTCACAATCTTCACATTCATCATATTTATTGGTATCTTTACCAAAACGATAATCGTGAGGACAAGTAAGTTCTTTCTTTCCCTTTTTAGGAGTTTCTTTCTTTTTGTCTGCTACGGCTGTTTTACGTTTACGTGGAGCAGGTTCTTCCTCTTCCTCTTCCTCTTCCTCTTCCTCTTCCTCTTCCTCTTCCTCTTCCTCTTCCTCTTCCTCTTCCTCTTCCTCTTCCTCTTCCTCTTCCTCTTCCTCTTCCTCTTC
>Ga0209719_1000494_pt1 | contig 57364 bp, 48 predicted proteins | sample AD_JPNAS2_MetaG_FD_184421 | JGI IMG/M metagenome (GOLD analysis project Ga0209719, IMG submission 184421) | Active sludge microbial communities of municipal wastewater-treating anaerobic digesters from Japan - AD_JPNAS2_MetaG (SPAdes) (version 2) | ecosystem: Engineered > Bioreactor > Anaerobic...
CATGAGTTATAGAGAGTGTGCCCGAAGAGACGGAGAGGGGAAAGGGATGACGTTGGGTTATCACTTTCTCTTCTCCAACTGGATCGAAAAGAACGGAACAGAAGACAACAACAACGATCTCAGCGACCCCGGAAAGCCTAACTTAAACTCTCGATTCCGTGGTCCAACACTTGGGGTCCACCTCACTCCTCGCAATCTTCATTGCCGGACTGGTCATCAGCGGTGCAACGGCCATCCCGTTGGAAACCGAACTCAAGTTGCTCGTTCAAGTCGCCGGGGCTGACGGTAACGCGGAACACAGCGGCTTCGCCGCGTGGCTGCTGAAGGTGCGCGACGCGCTTGTTGCAACCAACGCCAAGTATCCGTTCATCGCCTACGGCACGGATTGGCTGGCGTTTGCTCACTTCGTCATCGCGGTTGCGTTCATCGGGCCGTGGCGCGACCCGGTGCGAAATGTTTGGGTCGTTGAGTTTGGAATGATTGCTTGCGCGCTCGTCGTTCCGTTCGCGTTGGTGATGGGAAGCGTTCGGGAAATCCCGTTCGGCTGGCGGTTGATTGATTGCTCGTTTGGAGTTTTCGGAATCGTGCCGCTTTGGTTCTGCCGCCAACTCATCAAGCAACTGGCGGACGCTAACCCGCCGGTGTCCCGCCACACGGTGTAAGGAATCTGGCGGGGCCGCGCCGGAGGAAGGTCGGCCACCCGCCTGTCTGCGTGCGGCACGCACAGGCAGGCGCCTGCCGCACAGCCCTCGCGCTCCCTCCTACCGCTGCGTGTCATCCGGGCCACACCCTGCGCCCCTGGTGGCCGTGCGCCAGCACCCCCCGCAGCGTGTGTCCCGGCTGCCACTCCGCCACGTCGGTCGGCCAGGGCTGCTAGCGGCCCGCCGCCCTGGAAAGACACCCCCGGCGGGCGCTCCGTGTCACTCAGGCTGCTAAAGGCAAGGCAGCCTTCGTGCCACTGCGCGCAGGTGGCTGCACCAACGGCGGGACACCCTGGATGTGGCGGGTGTGCGCCTCCCGGCCTCAGGCCGCTGCGAAGAAATGAAAGTTAGTGCAGCGGTCTTCGCACCCGCCAGAGCTTCGCACGTTCAACGTCGCGGTTGGCAATCGTGGCGTCCTGGATGTTCTGCGCGTTCCGGCCCTGCGTTCGCGAGTGAGCGCTCGCAACAGCATCGAATGCGCTGTCGCGCGTGGAAACTTTCAGTCGACACCACCGCGATCTATACCGAAGTCAGCATCAAACAACTCCAGGAAGTTCACGCCCGCTGCCATCCGTCCGCCCGACCTGCCGAATCCGAAAAACCGCTTCCGCCCGGCACGCCGACTGGGTAATCTCGTGGCGTGATTGCAGGCGCTCAAAGTTGCTTTCCTCTTTTAGCTGCCGAGTCGCTGCCAGCGGCCCGCGAGCGCGTCGCGCTCGCATCCGCAACGCTGACCTCCCCCTCGAAAACACGCGCCCGGACTTTTTGCCCCACCCCATCGGGTCGCCTCTCACGACGACGCCGCTTCCGCCCAATGTTCACGCCCGGTTCGCGGGCCTGTGGCTACAGAACCGCATCGGGTCGGGGTAAATGGCCAAACAGAGACCCAATCGGGGAAAATGGCGGAGAGAACCTCTACGGCTTGGTCGGAAACAACCCGCTAGGTTACGTGGACAGAAATGGCTTGGACAACTGGGGCAACCCAGGTGGAGGCCAGAACGCGCCGCCGATCCTCATCTACCCGCCAACACCGACGCCTGAACGAACTCCGATCAGGCCGAATAACCGCGACAGACCTCAACGCCGACCGGAACGAAGGACTCCGCCTCGTGATTCGCACGGCGATGCAAATTGCACTCGCTGTGGCCCGGAGGTGTCCGCTGGACTTGCCGCTACGATGAACGCGGTCAAGACGAGATTCGATGCACTGTCAGACGACGAGAAAGCCAAACGCTGCGCTCTCAGCCACCTGTTTGGAACTTGGGACATTGTGTTCCCGTCGCCTCCCGCAGGCTGTGGAGAAGGGGCGTGCTCCGATACGGTGATGGTCAGCGGGAAGTGCTACGACAAATGGAAGGTGAACTACATTCTGTTCGGACGCATCTCCAGCCTCTGCGACTTCTGGCGAATCAAGATGGAAGGCATAGTCGCCGCTCAGAAGCTCATCCGAAAGCCGTTCGTTGATGGCGATTGGGAGAACGAATACACGGGCGATGTTCGCGGTTTCACGCGCATCGGCTACAATTGGGATGGTTCGTTGCTGTCGGGCTTGCCCGGACCAACAGGCGGCTTTGGCGGTTGCAAACCGTGTGACAAAGCCGGTGCGAAAGACTGGAAATACAGCTCGGCCTTCTCGACGACGTGGCCATGAGACTCGATGTGTCATGGCTGGCCGTCGCGTTGGCGGTGCTTGTCCTGTGTGGCGGTTGCGGACAATCCAGCAACCCAACGAATCCGATGGCGCAAACGAACAGTCCGGCGGTGCAGACGAACATGACCAACTTGGTTGCTGAATGCGAAACACTCGCTCGTGACGGGGCAGCCCAAGGCAAGGACACATGGACCGCAACCGACCCGCTGCCACCCGCGATAAAGACCCTGTCGCCTCAGATTGTGCAGTTGCGCGTAACTGAGTCGCCACCGGCAACCGTCGTTGACATCCAAACATCGGGCGGCTTTCAACACCGTGGATACCTTGTCGTCTGCGCGAGCAAAGACCCGAACTTCATTCCGCAGAAAGGCCGCAACTGGCGAATCACCAAAATCGCTCCCGCTGTGTTTGAATACCGCGAGTGACCCAACCGGCTGTCCCGCACAAACGGTGAGAAGGAATTTTGCACCGCCCAGGCCCCGGTGGAGTTGGTCGGCCACCCGCCTGTCTGCGTGCGGCACGCACAGGCAGGCGCCTGCCGCACAGCCCTGGACGCTCCGTCTTCGCTGCGGAGTGCGGCACGTCCAGAGCCAGAGCGTGCGCCCCGTCCTGCCCTCGCACCCTCTGGCTCTGGCCGCTCCTTCGCGAGAGACTCCGGCCAGGGCTGCTAGCGGCCCGCCGCCCTGGAAAGACACCCCCGGCGGGCGCTCCGTGTCACTCAGGCTGCTAAAGGCAAAGGCAGCCTTCGCGCCACTCCGCGCAGGTGGCTGCACCAACGGCGGGGCACCCTGGATGTGGCGGGTGTGCGCCTCCCGTCCTCAGACCGCTGCGAAGAAATGAAAGTTAGTGCAGCGGTCTTCGCACCCGCCAGAGCTTCGTGTGCCTTCGGTAGACGTGCGGAAGGTCGAGAATCCTCGAAATTCCGCGAGATCGGCCGGGCGGGCAGCGATATTGGAGGAACGGCGAGTGGGAAGGGGGATTCGAGGATCGCGCCGCTTGCTCGGCTTCATCCGAGACTTGATGAAGGCCAAGCGCAAGGAGCAGCGAGCCGTCACCACTTTTAGCCGCCGGGAGTTGCGCGACCTCTGCGGCTGGAGCTTGACGCAAGTGCGCGTTCACCTGGAACGGCTCGTTGAACTCGAATATCTCGCCGTCCGTCACGGACGCCTCGGCAGCCAGTTCGTTTATGAAGTGCTGTTCGATCTCGACGCGCCGGAATCTGTCGCGCACGTCGGCTTGCTCGATGTCGCCAAGCTCTCGCATGGCTACACCGCAAACCTGGCGGGTTTTGGGCCGGGAGTGGCGGGACGAAACGGCCACCTGGCGGGGGTGGCGAAACACCCCCGCCACCTGTTTGCGCCAATGCTGACAGGGCTTTGGTGAACACCTGGCGGCCTGGCGGGTTCGCACATCTGGAGTGCGGGCCAAATCACGCTGGCGTAACCGTAACTTTGCAACGTAATCATGGCCGCACCCAAAGGAATCAAAGCTGTCGAATGGCTCGCCCGTCGCGCGAAAGCGCAACGCGGCGGCAACGACGCCAGGCCCGACGGCTTCGACCGTTCCGCCCCCGACGCGCTCGCCCTCTGGCGCGACGCCTACCTCGACCAGTTGCGCGCCCAATTACGCCGAGGGCACGCTCGAAGGCTGGCGCGATGCGTTGAAAGTTTTTTTGGCGTGGGCGGCGGAGCGCGACTTGAAACACGCCGCGCAAGTCACGCGCCCCATCCTCGAAGCGTATCAGCGTGCGCTCTGGCGCAGCACCAAGGCCAACGGCCAGCGTGTCGGCTGGAGCACGCAACGAACGCGCTTGGGCGTGCTCAAAGACTTCTTCCGCTGGCTCACCAAACAGAACGTCATCCTCCACAATCCGGCGAGCGAGCTTGAACTGCCGCGCATGGAAAAGCGCCTGCCCACGGCAGCGCTCACGCTCACGCAAGTCGAAGCGTTGCTCGCCGTGCCCAACGTCGCCGACCCGCTCGGCGTGCGCGATCGCGCGATGCTCGAACTGTTTTACTCCTGCGGCCTGCGCCGCGCCGAACTCTGCCGCCTGGAACTCACCGACCTGAACACCGAGCGGCGCACGCTCACCATCCGGCGCGGCAAGGGGAAGAAAGACCGCGTCGTGCCCGTCGGCGCGCGCGCCGTCGCCTGGCTCGAACGCTACTTGAAGGAAGTCCGCCCGCGTCTCAGTCTCGACACGCGCACGCCGGCGTTCTTCCTCACCGGCTACGGCGACGCCTTCAACCCCGACGTGCTCTCGCGCATGACCGCCGACTGGATGAAAGCCGCGGGCCTGAAAGGCAGTTGCCATCTGCTGCGCCACACCTGCGCCACGCACATGCTCGAAGGCGGCGCGGACATCCGTTACATCCAGCAGTTGCTCGGACACGAGAAGCTGGAGACCACCGCCATTTACACCGAAGTCACCATCCGCCAGTTGCAGGAAGTCCACGCCCGCTGCCATCCCTCTGCCAGAGGTGGCGCAGGCGACCCGCCTGCCGCGCCGGGCGACTCGCCCGATGCTTCCCCCGCGCCCTCGATCTCGCCCGAAAAACCGCTTCCGCCAGGCACGCCGATTGGGTAATCTCGTGGCGTGATTGCAGGCGCTCAAAGTGGCTTTCCTCTTTTAGCTGCCGAGCCGCTGCCAGCGGCCCGCGAGCGCGGCGCGCTCGCCTCCGCAACGCTGACCTCCCCCTCGAAAACACGCGCCCGGAATTTTTGCGCGCGCCCATCGGGTCGCCTCTCACGGCGACGCCGCTTCCGCCCAATGTTCACGCCCGGTTCGCGGGCCTGTGGCTACAGAACCGCATCGGGTCGGGCTAAATGGCCAAATAGAGACCCCATCGGGGAAAGAGGAGGGAAGAATCTGTATGGCTTTGTGGGCGATGATCCAATACGACGGTTTGATCGCCTTGGTTTGGATTACTACATCAAGATCGTCAAAGGAACTTGCGGGGTTAACCACCGGGTTCTGGTCGGCGACGACGGCAATGGGAACAGCTTCGAAGTGGAAATTTACCCTCTGGTGAGGAAGTGGTATCAGAACTATCGCCGATTTTGCGGCAAGGGCGTCATTCAATACACGCCGCGAACCGGCTCGGCGACAAACTGGATTTCGGGCGAAGGAGTAACGATTGAGAAACACGAGGGCACAACGCCTGAGCAAGACGCAACAATAGCGGCCAAGGCCAAATCGCTGGATGGGAGGAGCATTACCTATTGTCTTGTCGTTCAAGACTGCCGCGCCATTGAAGATTGCGTCCTTTGGGGAACGGTCAGCGAGCGAATCAAGGACCAGTTGGAGTTGCTGTGGGATGTCATAATGGAACAGGTGAATCCACCTCGATGACGGCTCGAATGCGAACCTTGGTCCTCATCGCTTCCGGTGCGCTGGTTCTCGCGCTCGGTGTGTATACGCTGAACTCCTGCATTCCGTTCAGCCTGGCGTATGTGAAGCGCGCAAAGGCTCAACACCTGCGGGATGACGTGAAGGAGTGGCAGATGCTGTCGAGTCCCGAGTCTTTCGGCCGCACGAACCAGACGGATACCTCATACCTTTGGCGGACGAATATGGTCGCGGCCGACGTCTCAATTTCGACAGTCATGAGGCTGGACAGTTCCCTCTTCAGGAATCGAGGTTATCTGGTGGCGACATCAAATCGGGAGGTGATTTGGGTTGGTCGCGATGGCCGTGCCGAAGCAATGTCGCCAAAGTGAGTGCTGGAGAAACCGAGACTTTTCCAATCGGCTGTCCCGCCCAAGCGGTGAGAAGGAATTTTGCACTGCTCAGGCCGCGCCGGGGTTGGTCGGCCACCCGCCTGTCTGCGTGCGGCACGCACAGGCAGGCACCTGCCGCATAGCCTTTGACGCTGCGGAGTTTTGGTTTGTCGCCTGCACCGTGCCGAACTACGCTCCGCTTGTTCTCATGAATTTAACCGCGAACCACGCCAACCACGCGAACCGGAAAAACCATCCGCGTCGGGGTTGTTCGCGTGGTTCGAGTATTTCGCGGTTCACGGCCTCTGGCCAGTGCCCCGGGAATCTGACGAACGACGGGGCGTGGACGCTGACGTGGGACGGAGAAAACCGGCTGGTGAAGATGGCGGCCGGGACGGGCGCGGGGCCGCAGATTTCGTTGCAGTTCGACTACGACCACCAAGGGCGGCGCATCCGCCAGCGGGTGTGGAACAACAAGACTTGGAGCGGCAACCCCACCAACGACGTGCGATACGTGTATGACGGCTGGAATCAGATTGCCAGCCTCAATCCGGCATCGTCCGTCCGCCAGTCTTACCTGTGGGGACTGGATTTGAGCGGGACGATGCAAGGGGCTGGCGGTGTTGGCGGGTTGCTGGCCATCACCGATGCCAGCCAGGGTTCGCACTTCTGCGCCTATGATGGCAATGGCAATGTGGCCGCCTTGGTGAAAGCGGATGGCGCCGGGCTGGCCGCTCAATACGAGTATGGCCCGTTTGGGGAACTCCTCCGCGCCACCGGCCCCATGGCCAGGGCCAATCCGTTCCGGTTCTCGATCAAATGTCAAGATGATGAAACGGACCTGCTCTACTACGGGTATCGGTATTATAAGCTTCGCCGGGGGTAAGCAGTTGCTCATGCTCGAATGACTTGCGAAAGCGTGCGCGCAACCGTCCGTCGCAAATGTTGAATGAGCGCCCGTCCGGGTACACGTCGCACAGCCGTACAAAAAAGTCCGTGTCCATCGCGTCGCTGGCGGCCCACAGTTTGGCCCGCACGCGACCGGTAACTTCCAACGGTGCCGCCAGCGGTTCGCTGGTGAACACCAGCACATCCGCCCGGCTTTCGATACTGCGTTGATCCTTCGGGCCGGCGGGGATTGTCAATTCGGGTCCGCCGAGAGTGGGGTCTTCGACGGCAGCCGTGCGGGCGCGCCAGTGGTCACGGAGGTCGCCGATGCTACGGAGTTGCCGTCGTCCAGGATGGCGACCGTCATGGCGCGCAACTGGTCGGCGAGCTCGGACAGGTTGCGCAGGGCGAGCCGGCGCTCCTCAGTCCAGCCCACGACCTGCTCCCGCCGCTATTCGTGGTCGTCCACGGGCAGGGCGATCTGGGCATGATCCAGGGCCGCGTGGATGGAGGGCACCGCCCGTGATATGGCCAAGATTGCCAAATATGGCCAGAACGGCTATTGTGCGGGGCATGATGACGCAACCACTGAACGTGAACCTGACACATGAACTCCGGCGATATGTCAAGGAACAGGTGCGGTCAGGCCGGTACCAGAACGAGAACGAAGTCGTGCGCGATGCCATTCGGCAAATGCAGCAGCGCGAGATCGAGCAGTTCGACCGCATCTTCGGCGATTACACCGGCGCCCCCCAGGGCGAGCCGACGGATGCAGATCAAGCCGCCATCAAGGCTGCCATTCAGCGTCACCGAGGCGGGAGGCAAGCCGTGCCGAGGCTATGACTACGGTCGTTGTCGACACGAACACCGTCATCAGCGCCATCTACTGGCCTCAAAGCACAGCACGGCGGTGCCTGGCGGGCTTGGCGCGGCGTTGGTATGCGGTCGCGGCTTCCGCGGAGGTGTTTGCCGAATACGAGGCCGTTGCCGCGGAGTTTCAGCCGCGTTTTCCCGCCTGCAACAGCGCCGGGGCGTTGGCTTGGCTCCGGTTGAAAGCGAAGTGGGTTGACCCCGCTCCCTTAGGCAAGCGCCGGAGCCGCGATGCGAAAGATGATCCGTTTCTTGGGTGCGCCCTCGCCGCGCGTGCTGGATTCGTGGTCACGCGGGACCATGATTTGCTCACCTTGGGCAAGCCGTTTGGCATCGAGATGATCACGCCGGCGCGCTTCCTGATGTGGCTTCAGGAGAATGGACGCCGGCAGAAATACGTCACGAACCTTCCCCGTCTACCTGTTTATCCCTATCATAGTGACACCTTTTTAAGCACGAGAACAGCGGCGGATATGGGGGGGAGGGCATGATCGAAGCCTTGGAGGAACAACGCCGCGATCCCAATATCGCCGACCTGGACTTCGAGCAACGTCTGGCGTTGCTGGTGCAACGACAGTGGCTTTGGAAATCCAATCGCACGCTGGCGAGTGGGCCAAAGCCCATCCCGAAGCGCGCACGCTGCCGCCCAAGTAAGCAAGCTCCGTTCGCCGCTCTCGGTCCTCGCGAGGTCGTCCAGTTCACCCCGCTCACTTGAGCAGATCGAGGGCGCCGCGCCTACTGCCCTTCCCCGGACGGATACGTTCCAACGGCCACCAGGGCGGAGGAGGGCGGGTTCGCGAGATCGAAGATTCGACCCGCGGTTTTCAGTGCGCGTTTGGCTCATTGCCGGCGGCTTTGCCGGACGGGAGTTCGGCCACTCTGGCTTTAAGTTCCTCGATGCTTTGTTCGAGGTCACGGTTTTGTCTTTGCAGGGTGAGGATTTCCTCCCGCAGCGCGCGCAGATCGTCGGCGGGCCGCGCGGGGGCGCGCAGGTTGGCAAGGGCGCGCTGTGCCGCATGGCGCTCGGAGTTGTCGGCGGTGCCGCGGGTGAACGGGGTCAGGGCGGGGATGGCCTTGGGATCGCCGAGTCCTCCGAGCGCCTCGATGGCCGTCCGGCGCACGTGGTCCCGACGGTCGTTGAGGTGGGCGATCAGGAACTCGCGGACGGTCTGCTTTTGCTCCTCGTGTCGGGCCAGATGGGCGAGGGTGATCAGGCCCGAGGCAAGGCCGCGAGCGGTGAACGCCGCGTGCCGGTCGCGGAGCACTTCGAGCAGGATCGGAATCGAGGCCGGGTCGTCCTGGGTGCGCAGGGCGTCAATCGCCGCATCGGCCAGCCGGTTCTCATACGACCGGGACTTGAGGAAGCGGAGCAGGGTCTCCAGGACTTGCGGGTCGGGATAGGCGCCCAGGGTGCGGATGAGGATCGCCTGGATATCGAGGTTGTTCTCCTGGTCGAGCGCGGCGCGTGTGGACTCGAGCACGGACTGGCGATAGAAGGCCTGCAGGTTCTCACGCACCTGGCGGCGAACCTGGGGATCGGGTTGGTTGGCTGAAGCCAGCAGTGCTTCGAGAACCTCGTCCGTGCGGATTGCGCCCAGAGCGCGCGCGGCTTCGAGACGGACGCCGAAGAAGGGGTCGCTTTCGAGGGCGATGCGCAATTTGGACACCGCCTCGTTGTCCTTGCGGCTTGCGAAGTGCTCGACGGCCATCAACCGGCCCAGGACGTCGTTCGTGTTGGTCAGCATCAGCGCCAGCATGGCCGGCGGGGGCTCGAACTTCACTTTCGCCAAAACCGTGGAATCCGGGTCCACCCGGACCAGCCGCGGGGCTTCGGGCAGCGCGAACGAGAAGTCCTCCGCCTTCTCTTTGACGGTGACGATGTGATTGGTGGTGAGGCCCGACGGGCAGGCGAAGCGGACGGGGAGCGGGAATTGGAACAGGAGGACCCGGTCGCTGAGGGCCTGCACCTGGCGCACGTTGAGCCTGGCCAGGCGGGCAGACTCGTCCCACGTGTAGCGGATTTCGAGTTCCGGGTAGTGCGCGTGGTAGACCCACTGGTCAAAGAAACGGTCGAACGAACGTCCTGACACATCCTCGATGGCCGCGTTGAGGTCCTCGGTCACCACCGAGCCGTACTGGTGGCGTTCGAGATAGGTCCGGATGCAGCGGCGGAACAGATCCTCGCCCAATTGGGACCGCAGCATGTGCGTCACCCAGGCGCCTTTGGGATACGCCAGGTAGCTGAACTGCTCGCCCGGATCGCCGAATTCCCGATGGACGATGGGCCGTGTGTCGTCGGAGATGGCCAGGACCGTTTGGGCCTTCTCGCGCATGTTGTAGAGGAACGCGTCACGTCCGTTCTTGTGCCCGTCGTAGAGGGCTTCGTAATACGTGGCGAATCCCTCGTTGAGCCAGAGATGACTCCAGTCCTTGCAGGTCACCAGGTCGCCGAACCACATGTGGACCAGCTCGTGCGCCACGAGGCCCTGGCTCGATTGCGTCCCTTCGCAGGCCGCGGGGAACAATGTGCTGTCGGTCAGAATGGTGAGGGTTGTGTTCTCCATGCCGCCCGCCACGAAGTCGTTGACGCACACTTGGGCGTAGCGCGCCCACGGATAGGGCACGCCGATCTCCTGCTCGAAGAAGCCCATCATGTCTTTGGTGTCCCGAAACGAGTTGGGCGCCTCGCCGATGGCCGACGGGAGGGTGTGGAAGCTCAGCGGAATGTCACGGTACACGTCTTCAATCGCGCTGAAGTAGCCGGCCACCAGCGCTACCAGATAGTTTACATGCGGCTTGTCTTGCAGCCAACGCACCGCAACCAGGCCGGTGAGCGCGTCCCGGGTCTCGGACATCCTCCTGCCGTTCGAGAGCACGGTCATGCCCTCGGGGACGCGGCAGGTGACCTCGGACGTGAACTTCTCATTCGGGGCGTCGTGGCCCGGATACCAGTGGCGGGCGTCGATCGCCTGGCCCTGCGTGAACAGGTGTGTTTCCCCCTCCCTGTAGCCCATCTCGGGCGTGCGGAAGTAAAGCCCCTTGGCCGGTTCGGTCCAATAACCGACCGTGATGCGCGATTGCCGGTTCGACGGTACGGGGTCCGCGAAGGTGACAACAAGCTGCTGTCCCGTGTTTTGCCAGCCCTGGATCGGTTCCGACGCGGTGACTTCGGTGATGGTCAGGTTGACCGCGTCCAGGGCGAGTTCGCGCACGAGAGGGGCAACGGGCTCGAAGGTGATGATCGCGCGTCCCGCAATGGTCCGTCGTTTGAAATCGGGTGTCACATCCAAAGCCAGGTGGCGGATGTCGATCGTCCGTTCCGGCGCGTATTGCCGGCGCTCGGAAGCCGGTCTCGGGTCGCTCGGGGCCGCATCCGCGCCGCGTGTCGCGAACGGCTGATTGTCGGCATGGGCGGCGGCGGCGATGCAGAAGGCGAGAGCGAGGCGCCGGATTGGACGGGCTGCCCGGGAGCTGGGATGTTTCATGCGCTTTCGCTTCTACACGCCCGGCGCAAGAAAGAGAAGTCCGGAGGACAATATCCGCGTTGACACTGGTTCGGGACAGCCCCTAGATTCGCGCACCCTGAGTGCTCGATTCGCTGGGGGAGGGGGAACCCGCGTGGGATGAGATAGACGGCGTTGCAGTCATGAATAAAGGCAAGATTGTTCAAGTCATTGGCCCGGTTGTGGACGTTGAGTTCGCGGAGTCGCTGCCAGCGATCTATAATGCCCTGAACGTCGATTACGAGATGCCTGGCCATGGCCCGGTCAAGCTGACGCTCGAAGTGCAGCAGCATCTGGGCGACAACTGGGTGCGCGCGGTGGCCATGTCCACGACCGAAGGCCTCAAGCGCGGCTGCGAGGTCCTCGATACCGGCAAACCGATCTCCGTGCCCGTAGGCGACGGCGTCATGGGGCGCGTTATCGACGTGACGGGCAATCCGGTCGACGAGCGCGGGCCTGTGGCCGCCGATCGGTACAATCCCATTCACCGTCCCGCGCCCACGCTGACCGATCAGTCGACCACGCCACAGGTGTTGACGACCGGGATCAAGGTGATCGACCTGATCTGTCCGTTTCTCAAGGGGGGCAAGGTGGGCGCCTTCGGCGGGGCGGGGGTTGGCAAGACCGTTGTGATCATGGAGTTGATCAACAACATCGCCAAGCTGCACGGCGGTGTGTCAGTGTTCGCCGGCGTTGGCGAGCGCACGCGCGAAGGCAACGACCTCTACAACGAAATGTCCGAAGCGGGTGTGATCAACCAGAAAGACCTGGGCAAGTCGAAGATCGCGCTCGTTTACGGCCAGATGAACGAACCGCCCGGCGCCCGCCTGCGCGTCGGCCTCTCCGGCCTGGCCATCACGGAGTTCTTCCGCGACGAACGGCATCAGGACGTGTTGCTGTTTATCGACAACATCTTCCGCTTCTCGCAGGCCGGCTCGGAGGTGTCCGCCCTCCTGGGCCGAACGCCCAGCGCGGTCGGATACCAGCCCACGCTCGCGGCCGAGATGGGCGATCTGCAGGAACGCATCACGTCCACCAAGGAGGGCTCGATCACATCGTTCCAGGCGGTGTATGTGCCCGCGGACGACCTCACCGATCCGGCGCCCGCCACGACCTTCGCACATCTGGACGCGACCATCGTTCTCGAACGGGCCATCGCGGAGCTGGGCATTTATCCGGCGGTTGACCCGCTCGCCTCGACTTCGAGGGCCCTGACGCCGGAGATCGTCGGCCAGGAACACTACGACGTCGCGCGCGGCGTCCAAAAGGTCCTCCAGCGCTACAAGGATCTGCAGGACATCATCGCCATCCTCGGCATGGACGAGTTGTCGCCGGACGACAAGCTCACGGTCTTTCGCGCCCGGAAGATCCAGCGTTTCCTGAGTCAGCCGTTCTCGGTTGCGGAAGTTTTTACTGGCCGCGCCGGCAAGCAGGTGCCTGTGGCGGACACCGTGCGCGGTTTCAAGGAGATTCTCGATGGCAAACACGACGACGTGCCGGAGGGCAACTTCTACATGAAGGGCCCGATCGAGGAGATCAAGGAAGCCTAGAGTCACGAACGATGCCGGCCAGAACGCCTGGCGCGGTTGCCTGACCCCTCGGAGCGTAACCATAACCCGCTTCCATGTCTGACTGACGAACACCCAGCGACCGATGGCCACACTCAAACTTGAAATCGTCACGCCGGAGGGAGTCGCCGCATCTGAAGATGTGGACATGGTCACGCTGCCGGGCGTCGAAGGGGAGATGGGCATCTACCCACAACACGTGCCGCTGGTGACCGAACTGGTGCCCGGCGAGATCGCTGTGCGCCGCGGCGGACAGGAGTACTATCTCGCCGTCGGACCCGGCTTCGTCGAGATCACGGGCGAACGGGTGGCGGTCCTGACCGACCTGGCGCTCAAGGCGGACGATCTGGACGAAGCGAAGGCCGAGGAGGCGCGGCAGGCCGCGGAAGCGCGCCTCAAGGAACGCCTGAGCGAGGCGGACGCGCTTGTGATGAACGCCGCGGTGATGCGGTCGATCGAGTCGCTGCGCGGGCGCCGCCACGCGCGCAAGGAGTAGCCCCGTCACGCCGAGGCCGGCGGGCTGCGAACGGCCCGGCCACACGCGCTCGAAGCCCGGCGCCAGCCCCCCATTCCCGATGCACGAAGAACACCGCCGCGGCGACTTCCTGATTAGCACCGATCCCGGCCGCCTGGACGTCGCCGCTGTCCACGCCTTCCTGTCGGGAACATACTGGGCCCGGGGCGTCGCGATCGAGATCGTCGCACGTTCCCTGCGCAACAGCCTGAGCTTCGGGCTTTACCTCGGCGAGCGGCAGGTCGGACTGGCTCGTGTGATCACGGACCGGGCCACGTTCGGGTACGTGGCGGATGTCTACATTCTCGAGCCCTATCGAGGACTCGGCCTGGCGAAGTGGCTGATGACGTGTGTTGTGAATCACCCCGACTTGCAGACCGTGCGGCGGCTGCTGCTGGCCACACGCGACGCCCACCCGCTGTACGCGGCCTTTGGATTCCGTCCGCTTAGGGCGCCGAATGATCACCTCGAACTGCGTCCGCCGGGCGCGATCCCGGGCGAATGCGAAGCCGTGGCTTCCCAGTCCGCGGGAGATCGATGGAGCAATCGCTGCACATGTGATCAAACGGAGGGAAACACGAACAATGGGTGACAAGGCCGAAAAACTGAACCGCTTTCTCGAAACGCTGAAGCAAGAGTCGAAGCAGGAAGGCGTATCGATGCCCGAGCTCTGCAAGGCCATCGTGTCGCGCAAGAACACCGAGAATGCCGCCGCCTTCTCGAAAGCGCCCTATGCCCAGCGGCTCCTGTTCATGCCCCAATGCCTGCGTGTGCTCGGCAAGTGCCGCGCCGAGGAGCGGGCCTACGAATACCTGTGCGCACGGTGCGGCTCCTGCGCCGCGGGCGCCATTTACGCCAAGGCGGCGGCCCTGGGGTACGGCGCCGTGAAGATGCTCAAAGGCGGCAGCGCCGTGGCGCGCTTGCTCGATGAATACACGCCCCGGGCCGTGTTGGGAGTCGCCTGCGCCTTCGAGGGGGCGATCGGGATGTTGGAATGCGAGCGCCGTGGCCTGCCGGTTCAGTGCGTCTTGCTCCAGCGGGACGGATGCGCCGAGACCCTCGTGGATCTCACCGAGGTCTTCGAGACCATGGAGTTCATTCAGCCATGACCATGACCGACAAGTTTTTCCTCTGCTACTTCGAGACCACGCGCGACTGCAATCTCGCCTGCAAGTACTGCATGTCGCGGCCCGAGACGCCGGTGTCGGCTCCGGAATTGAGCACGGAAGAGGCGCGGACGCTCGTGTTGGACGAACTCGCCAAGGTGAGCTCGAACATGGCGGTGGCCTTCTCGGGAGGCGAGTGCCTCCTGCGGGACGACATCTACACTCTCCTGGCTCACACAGCGTCCCGGGGGATGTACAGCTTCGTCAATACCAACGGCAAGATGCTCGTGCAGACCGATGCAGTCCGCCGGTGCCGGGACGCCACCGGGGGCCGCGTCATCTTCGTGCTGCCCTTCAACTCGATCGACGCCGAGTCCAACCGCAGCAGCCGCGACGACGACACCTCGACGGTGATGCAGGCCACCGAGGTCTGCCGGCGCGAGGGGACGGATTACTTCTTCCTGCTGACGATCTCGAAGGAGAACCTCGATACGCTGGCTCCGACGGTGCAGTTCCTGAAGATGAACCGCGTCCCGATGCTGCGCGCCCCCTTCGTGCCGCGTGGCTCGGGCATGGGGTATGTGGATTTGTTCTTCGACGCCGATGACATGAAGCGCGTCATCCACCCCGCCCTGACGTCCAGCCCGCTCTCGGCCATTTCCTATACGCCGTTCTTTGCCGATCCCGACGCGCTCGAAGCCACCTGGAAAACCTATGGCGTCAAGATCGAGGGGCTGGGTTGCCAGGCCGGGCGATCGTTCGCCGCGGTGGGCGCCGAAGGCAACGTGGCCCCATGTGTTCAGCTCCTTGACTCGACCGCGGTGGTCGGCAACGTGCGCCAGACGCCGCTGTCCGAGTTGATCGCGCGCCACCCCACCTTCCAGGCCCTGCGGCAGCGGCGCGAAAACCTCAAAGGACGCTGCGGCATCTGCCGGTACCGGGAGAGTTGCGGCGGCTGCCGCGCCTTGGCCCATTATCGGAGCGGCGATCTCTTCGCCGAGGATCCCACTTGCTTCTTCGAGCCGAAGGACCGCCAAAGCCGCTGCGACCTCGAAGCCATGCAGACCGTCCAGGTCGAGAAGTTTGTCGAGTACCTCAAGTACAACAAACCGTGGAATGTCCTGTTCTAACGAGGCGCGCTTCAGTCCAGAATTAAGTCCTGCTTTCCATGAGGAGTCTCCTCGTTTCCTCACCCCCGCTCCCGAACCTCGTTCCTTGGAGTCTGCGCAAAATCAGTTCCGGTTTTGCTGGAGGGGATTGTGCTCGCTGGCGAGGCGCGACGAAGGAGCATAGCCTTGACCTCTGTGACTGAGGAGCCACGAAGTCAGCGAGCCAAAGCCTCCCAGCCCTCCGGGGCGGGGCGGCACCGGGCATCTGCGTCGTTCCTCGGTCGGTCGAGTATCGCAGGGGATACACTCGCTCCCTCGGGCCTCGCACCTGGCCCGGTGGCGCTCCCGCCAAAACCGGAAGTAACTTTTGCACAGACCCTTAGAATCCTTGACCCCCTTCAACGCAGCACAGAAACTTGACTTGTCTACAGCGAGTTTCACCGGTCAAGGATTCCAGAAAGCATGAAGAAGCCTCTGGACGCCGTCGTCGTCGGCTCAGGGCCCTGTGGCGCGCTCGCTGCGCGGTCTCTCGCGGCGCGCGGCTGGCGCGTGGCGCTGGTTGACCGACACGCGTTCCCGCGCCAGAAGGTCTGTGGCGACGCACTGTTGCCGGATGCCTTCGACATTCTGCGCGACCAGGGGCTGGCCGACGCGGTCGTGGGCGCGGGACACCCATCGAGTGTGCTCTCGGTGTTCAGCCCCGGCGGCTATGAGGTGCGCGTCAGCGGCGACTTTCTCACCGTCCGCCGCGAGGTGCTCGACGTCCTGCTGCACCGTGCCGCGATCCAGCTCGGGGCCGAGCCGATTGTGGCCGCCGTCAGCTCAGTCTCCGAAAACCCGGACGGCGTCTGCGTCGAGTTCCGATCCGGTCCCACCCTGCAGGCGCGGGCCTGCATCCTTGCGACCGGGGCGGACACGCGCCTCCTGCGATCCTTGCAGCCCGTGATTTCGCCTGCGCCCACCGCCGTCGCCTCGCGCTGTTATGTGCAGTCAAGCCGTCCGCTCGATCGGCTTGTGGTGACCTATGACCGCGGCCTCGGGCCGGCCTATGCCTGGATCTTTCCCGTGGGCGAGGGCCTGTTCAATGTCGGCGTCGGCAGCGTGTATCGTTCGCAAAAGAGGTTCGACCACCGCAGCCTCTTCGAACGCTTCACGACTGTGTTCCCCGAGGCCCGGGCCTTGATGGCCACCGGTCAGATTGTGAGTCCGCTGCGCTCAGCCCCCCTGCGTTGCGGCCTGGATCGGCACGCGTTGCGGCCCGGGCGACTGTTCCTGGGTGCGGGGGAGGCGGCTGGCTCGACCTTCCCCTTCACCGGCGAAGGCATCGGCAAGGCCATGGCGACCGGTCTTCTCGCGGCGGACGCGGTCCACGCCTTCCTGGGGGGCGAGGGAGAAGGCCTCGACTCCTACGCGTCGGCCGTCCTTCGACTCGAACCCAGATACCGCGCTTACTCGGCCGCGCACCGGCTCCTGGACTACCCGCGCTTGATGGACCTTGCGGCTTGGCGCCTTCAGAAGAGCCATTGGCTGGCGGGTCGGTTGAGCGGAGTCTTGCAGGAAGAGGAGGACCCCCGATCGCTCTTCTCGATCGCCGGCTTATTGGGATCGTTCTTCCGTTGAACTGGTCAGAACTTTCGAATCCAGGAGTCGTCGGTGTACTTGGTTCTGACCAGGGGCTCGACCTGGCTTCGGGGCCACTCGACCAGCGGCTTCATGGCGCCCCACGCCGACCTCAAGGCCTCTTTCACCACGCCCGGCGCCAGTCCGAGGTTGGTCACGAAAGCGTGATGCCGGCGCCCGGCTCGATACGCCGGTTGTCGGGAAGGGAGCGGGAGCAACCGGTCCATCCAGTCGATGTCCGCTTTCAGGAGGATACAGCCGTGGAAGAGCAGGGCTTGTCCGAGCCGCCGCTGGGCGTTGCCCGCGAACTTGCGCGACCCCAAGGCAAGGTCTGTGTCGCCCTCGATCCGCACATCAGCTCCGATCAACGGTTGCAGCACCTTCGCGATGCGGCCCAGGACGAACTGATTCGTCGCCCCGATCGTCTGCCGCTGGGTGTCCCCATCAAGACGCAGGACCAGCGCGTAGTTCAGGCAGCCCGGCATTTGCACCACCGCGCCGCCGCCGCTGATCCGACGCAACACGGAGACGCGCCATCGCTGGCAGGCGGCCGAGTCGACCTCCGTCAGGAACCGGTTCGAGTACCCGAGAACGACAAAGCGATCCGCCGGTTCCCACAAGCGCAACACCTCCGGGCCGCCCTGATTGCAGGCGTCAAGCAGCACCTCGTCGCAGGCAAGGTTCTCGGCGGGCGTAGCCAAGGTCAAATCGAGTTCGTACATTCGAAACGGCGCTCGGCGGAGGCTCGCTCCGGTTTCGTGCCGCGTGCCAGCCGATCGAGTTCGCGCACCCACGATGAAGCGTCTGGCCGGTCGTTAGCACAAGCACGAATGAGCCTGATCCCGAACAGACGGCGCGCGCCATGGCCCTCCTGCATCCAATCGCATCGATTCTGCGTGGTTTGGGCTCGGGCTGATAGAACATGGCCTGCCGAACGATGAAGTGTGCGATGAAGGTCCTGCTGCCACACCGACACGCATCAAGAATGTTCAAACTCCAGCGGGCGACGACGGTGGCAGTCGTCGATGGCATTCGCCTCGCTGGACGCGCCCTCCCCCGGGTTGGTAGAGTCCGGCGCGATGGCTGTGCAACCCGATCCGGACGCTGCGTTGATGCTGCGCGTGAAGCGCGGCGATCGGGAGGCTTTCGAACAGCTTGTCGAGAAGCACAAACAGTCCGTGCTGAATCTGGTCTACCGCACCTTGCCCGATCCCACGGAGGCCGAGGATCTCGCCCAAAACGTGTTCATCCAGGTCTATCGATCCGCTCATCGCTATCGGGCATCCGCGCGATTCACCACCTGGCTCTACACCATCGCCCGCAACCTGAGCTTGAACGAAATCCGCCGCCGGATGCGGCATCCGACCGAGTCGCTCGATCAGTCGCATCCGGACCGCTCTGACGAGCCGCGGCGTCAGTTTGCTGATGACCGTCACGGCAGACCCGACGAGTCGTGTTTGCACGAGGAGTTGACCGTCAAGCTCGAAGCGGCCTTGCGCGATCTCCCAGAAAACCAGCGGATCGCCATCCTCCTCTGCCGTGATCAGCAACTCTCTTACGAGGAGATTGCCGAAGTGCTCAATTGCTCCCTGTCCGCCACGAAATCGCTCATCCATCGCGGACGCGAGACGCTCAAGCAGCGTCTCAAGGAGTACCTGCGCTCCGGCGCCTGGGAGGAGTCTCCCTGAACTGGAGACCAACTAGCCCGCATGTTTCTCCCCGTCTGTGCACAGGGTGGTGGGACTTCGCCAGAGGCAGGGTTCGGGTTCTACGGCGGCTCATTTGCCGCATCGAAGAAGGCAACGATGTTCTCCCACGGCACCTCGGGACTGAGAACATGCGCAGGGGAGAGGATGAAGCCGCCGCCGGCGCCGAGAGTTCGGATGCGCTCGCGCACCTCGGCGCGCACTTGCTCCGGTGTGCCGAACGGCATCGTTCGTTGGACGCTCACCGCCCCCCAGAGAGCCAGTCGATCCCCGAAGGCCCTCTTCACCGCCGCCGGGTCCATGCATTCGGGTTGAATGGGGTTCAGAATGTCGACCCCAATCTCGATCAGCTCCGGAATCAGCGCTGTGACGTCGCCGTCGGAGTGGTAGAAGACAAAGGCATCCGGATTGACGCGTTTGACCGCGGCAATTGTGGCCGCCAGGCGCGGCTTGAGGAACTCGCGCCAGGTCTCGCGCCTGAGCAGCAGACCCTGTTGCCCCGCCACATCGTCGCCAGTGATGATGATATCCGCACCCGCGCGCGCGAACTCGGCGGCGGCGCAACGCTGGTACGCTGCGGTGCGATCGAGCAGGCAATGCGCCAGATCGGGCGTCGTCACCAGGTCCATCATGAGTTCCGTGAAGCCGCGCAATGACCACGCGCGCTCGAACACGGAGCCCGCATACGCCGCCACAGCCAGCCCCCGGGCATGGAGATTGGCTGCCTGTCGCGGCACGTCAGAAAACCGGTGCGGCTGATCGAGGTCGGGCCACGGATAGTCGTCGAGGCGCTGGGCGTCCAAAGTGCCGCACAGCGGTGATTCGATCTGGACGAAATGATGGAAATCTCCACCCCGCCGCCAGACGCCCCATTCGTCGACCTCTCCGCGGCCGAGCGCCTCCGGCGCAGCGGCTCCGAGCCAGTCTGCGAAGCGGGATCGCGGCAGGGCTGTCGGGGCGAATGTGACCCGCGTGATGTCCATGGCGAAGGTTTCGAGCGGCGATCGGGACTCGCATCGCGTCCGCAATAATCGGTCGATCGGCGGAGTGTACCCGATGACCTCCTCGTAGAGGAGTCGGGGCACGCGGTCGATGGGTTGGCGGCGCAAGGCGCTCAGGACGCGGTCGCGGGAGGTCATGAAGACAGTCTGTTCATCGGTTTTCGGCATTCGGCTCCGATTCGGTCCAAGCGGGTCGGACGACGGTGCATCGGGTTGTTGTCGGTGTTCTGTCGCCCGGAGAGGTCACCGGGCCTGCAACGGATCGAGACTCCCGCTCCAGGCCGCGTGCCCTGCCTGCGCCGCAAACTCGATTCCCGCCGACAACCCCCAGATCCACTGGTCGGACCGCCGCCGTGCCAGGAATTCTTGACCGATGACACTACTCGGAGACAAGTCAAGTTTTCGTGCTGCGTCGAGGGGTCGAGGGGGCGACGGGGTCGAGACACGATCATTCCTTTTGGATTTCTGAGGGATTGCGGCCGTGGTGGCTGGAGAGAGCGCCTGCCAAGTTGGCTGGTTTGAGCATGGAATCCGGCTTCAAGCCGGCGAGCCGCCAATTCGCAGACGATTCCGCTGGTCTTGGCCCGGATGTTTCGACCTTGCCTTGGGCGTAGCGCGGCTTTTCAATCTGCCGTATCGCCGGTTCGTAACCGGCAAGGGCCCGGTCTGGCGCACGGGCCTGCGAGATCATCGCGGCCCCGCAGGCTCTAAACCCGCGACACAGCAGCCTGCAAATCTGCGCTAGAGAATCTGCGGGTTAGGCGTCAGCCGGGACAGGATGGGCTCTGCGTTTTGATGAAAACCCAATCACGACCTCGTTTGCCTGCATGGTTGCGATGCCCGTTGCCCGTGGGCCTGAGCTACACGGCAACGTGGCGTTTTCTCGATGACCTGCGTCTGCACACGGTGTGCGAGAGCGCCCGATGTCCGAATCAATGGGAATGCTGGAGTCGGGGCACCGCCACGTTCATGATTGGCGGAGACCGCTGCACGCGCGCCTGCCGGTTCTGCGCGGTCACAACCGCCAAACCCGCAGCGCTCGATCGCGATGAGCCGGCGCGTGTGGCCGAAGCCGTCCGCCGCATGGGGCTTAAACACGTCGTCATCACGTCGGTGGCGCGCGACGATCTTCCCGACGGCGGGGCGGCTCACTTTGCGGCCACCATCGTCGCACTCCGGCATGTAGATCCCGGCCTGGCGATCGAGGTGCTGACTCCCGATTTCAATGACTCGAGCGATGCGATTGGCGCCGTTCTGGCCGCGCGACCCGACGTCTTCAACCACAACCTCGAAACCGTGCGCCGCCTGACTCCCGGTGTGCGATCTCGAGCCACGTACGACCGCTCGCTCAGCGTTCTGCGCCGGGCCAAGACGCATGGCGATCCAGGACTTTTCACCAAATCCGGCCTGATGCTCGGCCTGGGCGAGACCGAAGCCGAGATCGACGAAGCGCTGCGCGACCTGCGGGCCGTCGGATGTGAGATCCTGACCCTCGGACAGTACCTGCAGCCGACCAGGAAGCATCTGCCTGTTGTCGAGTACGTGCCGCCGGAACGGTTTGCCGCTTTGGGAGAAGAAGCGCGCTCGCTCGGTTTTGTCCACGTCGCCAGCGCTCCCAAGGTGCGCAGCTCCTACAACGCAGATGGCATTGCGTCCTGCGGCAAGCGATATGAAGGACATCAAGGCGTTGTGCGAACAGGGCGAGCAGGTCTCGCCTGTCCCGGTTGGTGATCTGACATCCGGCGCCACTACTCACCAAGCCCACGCCATGCTCACTGTTGAAACAATATGGACATTGAAAAGGAGACTCCTTATGAAACGCAGATTCAGATTGCTATCCATGTTTCTTGTCAGCGCCTCTCTTTCTCTTATGGCCGCTTCCTGTGGAGGTGGTGAGGAGAAGTCCAATGACACCACAAAGGGCGGAACCGGCAGCGATGCGGCGAGCACCGAGGGCGCTATCGAAACTGTGCTTTCTGCCAAGCCTGTATTAGCCTACGAGCATGTGGTGATTCTCGGCGTGGATGGGGCAGGCGCCTTCTTTTCCAAGGCGGATACCCCCAATATGGACCGAATTTTCAAGGATGGGGCGACCACCCAAACCATGCTTGCCGCCTTCCCCTCCATCAGCGCCCAGTGCTGGGGCTCGATGCTGCATGGCGTGAAGCCCGAATTTCACAGGCTCACCAACGACCGTGTGAGCAAAACCCCATTTCCTTCCGATTCCCCCTATCCTTCCATTTTCCGCATTCTCCGTGAGCAGGATGCGGACGCGGAGCTTGCCTCCTTCTGCAACTGGAATCCCATCAATATTGGAATCGTCGAGGAAGGTCTTGGGGTACACAAGGATACGGCGGGAGACCCCGAGCTGACCGAGAAGATTCTCAACTATCTGGATCAAAAAGCGCCCAAGCTGATGTTTGTGCAGTTCGACTCTGTCGACGGCGCAGGGCACGCCGGCGGCTACGGCAGCAAGAGACATCTGGATTCCATTTCCGCCGTGGATGCCCTCATTGGCAGAATTTACGACAAATGCGCAAGCAAGAATCTCATCGAGAAGACTCTCTTCCTCGTCACCGCCGACCACGGCGGAACCCCTCAGGGCAGCCATGGCGGTGCGACCTCTGCCGAAATGAACGTCTTCTTCGGTGCAGCGGGGAAAACGGTCGTGAAGGGCAATATTTCCGATTGTGAAGTACGGGATGTTGCTGCCATTGCCGCCTATGCGCTGAATCTGAAGAAGCCCGAAACCTGGACGGGACGTCTTCCCGGCGGTTTGTTCGTGGGAGTCTCAGCCGAGGCGCGGATGGAAATGCAGGTTCCAAAGAATCCCAATCGTGACCACGTAACCGTTCCCACTCGCAAGGTGGGCAGCGGCTCCTTTATCACCGATTTGCTGAATTCAGAAAAGTGGCTGGCGGTGCTGACCTTTGACGATAACACCGAGGATGTGACAGGACATTACACCACCAAGGCAAACGGCAAGCTTTACTATTCGGACGGCTACCACGGCAAGGCTGCTTCCTTTGACGATGGCTATGTCACCCTGGAGAAGCTGCAGGTTCAGTCGGACAACTTCACCGTTGCTATGTGGGTGAAGACCACGGGCGTGAACGGCGATCCTGTTCTCTGCGGCAACAAGAACTGGAACGACGGAAAAAACAACGGCTTTGTGCTCTCACTGCGTGGCTTTGACATCAAGTTCAATGCAGGTCTTGGAGGAACGATTCGTGTGGACGCGGAATACCCTTTGCCCATAGATGCCACCGAAGGCTGGATGCACGTTGCCATGTCGGTGAATCGGAAGGAGCAAACCGTGACCTTCTACTACGATTTTGCGAAAGAGGCGGTGACCCACATTCCCGACACACTGCGCAATGCCAGCTTCTCTGCGCTGCAATTCAATGTGGGGCAGGACGGCACAGGCAGCTATTCCTCCCATCTGGGGGCAATGCTGGATGATTTCCTGGTTTACGGCGATGCTATGACAGAAGAAGATATTGGGGCGCTGAAGGCATATTACACGGGGAAATAGTTCGGATGAAACGAAGGGGCGCTGTCTAGGCGGGTCGGTTCGGCGCAGATTTGTCGTAGCCGTTTGCCCGTCCATCGGCGTCGGCGTCCCATCGGACCGCCTGCCGTATCGTCCTGCAGCAATGCGTCCAAGCGTTTCAAGAAGTCCGGTGTTTTTTTTCGGCCCGGGGCGCCGCCCGTCGACCCGACGGATGCGTGCTCGCTGGACCTCACCGGCCAACAGTTGGCGACGTCCGCGTACCACCGTCTCCTCATCCAAGCCCAACCACTGGGCCACCTGACGGTCCCGCCGTGGCCACGCTCGAAGCTCTCCAGCCCGGCGTAGAGGCGGCGTTGCTGCTTGTCCAGAAGACTGTAGAACAAGGCGATGGCGGCCCGGAGTTGCCTGTCTGGGCGGTGGCCAGCAAGGTCCCCTGCTGCGAGAACCACGCGCCTCGGCAACCCCAGAGCCCGTCTTGGTCGAATCCCGATCACACTCCCGCCCGCAATGTCGCAGTTATGTTTTGAAAATACGGACTTGTTCTTGCGCAGACCCTTACTCCGGCTTGAGGTTGACGCGGGCCTCGACGGCTTTGAGCATCTCCTGCCAATACGGCTTGAGGAAGGGTGGATCGTTCAGACTATCGAGCGCGTAACTGCGGCTGGCGCGGTCGAGATCGAGCACGGCGGTGATCATCTCCTCCCGGTACCAGCCGGCCTCGGCCAGCGGCATGCCATTGGGCTCGCGGATGAACGACTGGCCGCTCGAGGTCTGTCGGCCGTCGGGCGATTGGCCGACGGTGTTCGCCACGCAATGGAACATTCGGCTGTTTGGGCCCACCGGCTGCTGGGCACGCCCCGATGTCCGTTTCCAGATCACGGCCTCGATCTCGTCCGAACTGCACGAGGGATGGAAGAGGATTTGCGCCCCGAGCATCGCCGGAAGGCGATAGACTTCCGGATGCCGTCCATCGCGGCAGATCGCAAGCGTGCAGCGGATGCCGTCGATCTCGAAGAGCGAGAGCTTGTCGCCGCCGCGGCAGTACGTGTGCTCGTCGCGCCCGGCCAGATGGACCTTGGCATACTCATGCACGATGTCGCCTTGGGGCGAGATGACGTGGGCGAGATTGAGCAGACGATCCGTCGTCCGGCGCACGGTGCCGACAATGACCCACACGGCGGCATGAGCGGCGGCCTGGCGGGTGCGGTCGAGGGCGGCCTGCACGTCGCGCGGATCGAGTTGCATGACATCGGGGAAGTAGTAGCCAGTGAGGTTGGTTTCTGGAAAGAGCACTACCCGGCTGCCTTCAGCAGCCGCAAGCCGGATGTAGTGGAGCGTACGTTCGAGGTTGCGGGCCAGCGGCTTGGCCCAGTGCAGTTGAACGCAGGAAACCTGAAGAGTTCGGGGCGCAGTCATGCGGTCAGTGTGACGCAAATAACGGTCAGGGTCAGCCCATAAATCTGACTGATGTCATCGACTCCTTCGCCTGCCTGTTTCATGGAGTTGTGATTACGTCGAAGCCGAGCGCTTTCGAACGTCCACCCATGCGGGCTAATTCTGTAAAGCGAGCCAGCGTTCGATGCCCAAGACGTATTTCGAGAATCGAACCATGCGGAACGGGAGGGCGTTGGCGATTGGGGCGGCGGCCGGGGCGTGTTCGGGGCCGTACTTCAGTTCGATGACAGGCGACTTGTCTCCAACAGGCAGGGCTGTGACGCATCCGGTGGATGGCCGGACTCCGAGGAAAAGAAGGTCTGTGTCCACGGTCAGGCGGAAGCGTCCGTCGGCGCTCAGAAAGTAGTGGCGTTCGTAGCGGTTGAGCAGCACAGGTTGACGATGGCGCAAGGAGGCCCGCAGGAGCTGCGGCAGCACGGCGCCCTCGATGGCGGCATCGAGTGTTTCGATCGGCACGGCTCCATCGAGCGTGATCCCCGGCAATGGGTAGGATTCTTTGCCGCCGACATGTCCGGATTTGAGTTTACGTTCGAGTACGGGGCTGGGGATGTGGCCGTGTTCGCGTCCGTACCAGCGGATTCGGGTTTTGAGCCGGAACGCGGTGCCATGGACGTGATCGAGGTAGTCGCGCATGCCAGGCGAGTCGAGGTAGAGGTTATTCACCTGGCGCGCAGGGTAGGCTCTGCGGAACAGGGCGGGATGCTGCCATATCAATGCCAGCGTCTCGGCCAGGGAGAATCCCGTGGCAACGAACTTGCGTTCGTAACGGGGGCGGGGCAGGGGAGTGATCATACCGGTTCAAGCGGCCAGTCCGCGGTCGTCCAGGCAACTGACTTGCACCTGGGGATTGAGGTTGCGAAGCTGGGCGGCGAAGGACTCGAGTCGGCTGGCGTCCTGGAAATCGACCACGAATGCCGCCTCGATGCGGTCAGGGCCTTCATCGAAGCGTTTCAGTCGCGCCCGGGCGCCGGCCTTGGCCAGGGCGCCGAGGATTTGTTGGGGGCCGAGTTTTGCCGGAGACGAGCTGGTGACGGTGAGGAAAAAATTGGGCTGATCGGGCGTGCGGCGGACCAGGCTGCGGAGGGCGATCAGGCCGAGGATGATGACGAGGGCGACGATGGTGACGAGGGCCTGGCCGGCACCCAATCCCAAGCCGATGCTGATGGCGAGGAAGAGAAAAGCGAGTTCCTCGGGTTCTTTGATCGCGGCGCGAAACCGGACGATCGAGAGCGCGCCGACCAGGCCCAGGGACAGCGCCAGTGACGACTTGACAATGCTGATGATGAGTGTGGTCGTGACCGCCAGCAGAACGAAGTTCCGGGCAAAGAGTCGGCGGTTCGAGAGGGATTGTCCGAAATGGACGTAGGCTTGTCCGAGGAACATCCCGAGGACGGCTGCAAGACAAAGGCTCAGGGCGAATCCGGGAAGGGAGGCGTTGGCGGCCGGGTTCAGGAACAGTTCGCGGATCGAGGCAGGTAGTTGCATGTGGAGTAGGGGGTGGTGAGGGACGAGTTCGATTGTTGAGGTTGACTGAAGATGAGATGGAGAAGGGGTCTGCTCGTCGGGTTGGCCGGGCGTGGGACTCACATCGAGCCACAGTTCGGCGTTGGTTGAAGGTCGCCCCCAGGAGCGGTCGGTCGGCTGCGGACCGAATTCGACCGAACGGCGGTCCGGACCGCACGGTTGCAGGACATGGCGCCCACGGGGATGCCAACGGAGCGAACCGGGGCATTGGCCCTGCCAGAGAGCAGGGTGCCCAGTGCGCGTAGATCGGTCCATGTGCTGAGGTCGATCGAGCCTTGAAATCGCCAATCGTCGTCGGCATCGCCGTCGATCTGCAGCGTCATCGTCCAATTTGACATCCGCGTTAAAAGCCGACCGTCGTCTGCGCGGGCCGTGACGATCGGCAATATGCCGCTGACGACGACTGCCAGAGGCATGAGACTGCTTGTGCTCATGTCGTAGTTCAGTTTTGCGCCTGACGGACTGACGGGAGGCTCAGGAGGTAGGCTCGCCGTCCTTCCACGAAGGCTTTCAGACTGCTGCCTGAACGCTCCCATCGAGACTCTGTCTGAGCCGTCCCGGCGCCTTCGAGCCCGTTTTGGAAAGCCTCAGTCGAATCGAGCTTGCGGGTGTCAACCGCCACCGCCTCGGCGATCATCGAGTGGCATTGCGTTGCCACCGGACCGAGCGTGTCCCAATCGAGCCATCTTTCAGCGATGTCGCGGACGAATCCCAGATAGCGCTGGCGCAGTTCCGGAACAGCCAGCAACCGATATGCCAGTGTCTTGTTCGAGTTGTCGGCGATGACCAGCGGATCGAGTTCAACACCGCCCCCCTTCGGTCCGCCAGGTCCAAACCCTCCCCCAAAAGCGCCCCCAAATCCCATGCCGGGCCCAAATCCGCCACGATCGCCCGGCCGACGGATTCGGCCCATGCCGCCCGGGCCTTCCGGGCCGCCGGGCGCGGCGAAATCGAAGGGGCCACCGGATTGTCCGGGCCGGCGCGTGCCGCCCATGCCGCCCGGGCCTCCGGGGCCTCGGAAACCGCCGGGTCCGCCGGGTCCGCCGGGTCCGCCGCCCGTGCTGAATGTCTCGTTGACATCATAAGGGATGATGTGGAATTGGCCTTCGGGGTCCTGGTAGAGATTGTAGTCACTGCTGCGAACCCAATAGCCGTCGTTGTTGGCGAACACGATGTCGAGCGCGAGGAACTTGAGCGCCCCGTCGATATCGAGCAACGGCGCGAGGGCGGTGGCCAGCCGTCCGGCCGGCGATTGGTCCAGTGTCTGGCAGAGCAGGATGAGGCCCACCCATGACTTGGGGTCGTTCTTGGATTTGATCTCGTACATGCGTTGGTAGGGCGAAACGTCGTCACCGAGATACGAGAGGTTGGCGTTTCCCCCGGGGCTGCCCGGCACGTTCCAGCGCGCGCCTTTTGAGGTGTGGAACCACTCTTGAACGAAGTCCTGATTGAACTGCTGGTAATTGACGTAGACACCCCAGTCCTCGCCGTTGATGACGAGGCGGACGAGGTTAGCCTGGGCGCAGGGGATGTAATGCCGGGCGATGTGGCAGAACAGGACCGTCCGCAGGAAAGTCGGGTCCTCGTGCGAATTGAGCAGGTTCAGCGTGCGGTAGCCGTAGAGGCGTTGTTGCGGGTGGACATAATCCATGGCGAGGTTCAACGACCGTTTCTGCCCGGACCCGACCATCGAATAGGAAGACATTCCACGAAAACGGACGCCCACCTCGGAATAGACGCGTCCGTCGACTGTGAGCTTTGCCGGAACATCGATGCCGACGTCATGAAACTCCTCGAGTTCCTTTTCCCAATCGCTGGCCTCGAACTCGAGAAAGAGCGTCCGAAACACGTTCAAATCGTAAAGGTGCGCATCCGGAAACCACTGCACATCGGATGGAGCGAGCCGAAGGGCGGTCGGAGCGGACACCTGGTCTGTGTTGGAGCCACTGAAGTCGCCGCGACGCCCGCCACGACCTCCTGGACCGCCGAAGCGCCGGTTACCACGTTGTTGGGCGAGAGACTCTCGGGCAGCTTTTCGCTCATCGAGATTGAGCCATCCATCGGCATTCAGGTCGAATTCCTTGACCAGGCTGATTGCTCGGGATGCGGAGCGCCTGGGTCCGCCAGGAGGCCCACCGGGCATCGGTCCACCACCCATTGGTCCACCGCCCATGAATCCATCCTGAGGAAACCCACCCGGCCCCGGGCCACCCGGGCCGCCCGGGCCGCCGGGTCCGTCCCACCATGGCCCGCCTGGACCGGGTCCGCCAAAACCAGGTTCGCCTGGCCCGCCGAATCCGAACGGTTCGAATCCCGGGCCGCCGGGGCCGCCAGGAGGCCCACCGGGCATCGGTCCACCGCCCATTGGTCCACCGCCCATGAATCCATCCTGAGGAAACCCACCCGGCCCCGGGCCACCCGGGCCGCCCGGGCCGCCGGGTCCGTCCCACCATGGCCCGCCTGGACCGGGCCCGCCAAAACCAGGTTCGCCCGGCCCGCCGAATCCGAACGGTTCGAATCCCGGGCCGCCGGGGCCGCCAGCGAATGGCGGCATGTTACCTCGTGTGTCCGGCGAGACACGGTTGGTCGGAGACGAACTGGCTGGCGTCCTGAGCACAAGGAACAAGCCCAGAACAGCGGTCGCGGCCACCAGGAACAGTTCGATATGGAACACGTGCCGTTTCACGAATGCGCCGCGACTCTACGACAGAGAGCATTAAGACCCGATTAAGAGGATTCTTAATCGCAAATTAATCCGCTCTCTGACAGAATGCCCTTGGACGGAACGGAGCGGACGCGCGGATGTGCTCTTCCTGCATTCCGAGGCGTTCGTCGATCGAGCATGCGAATCCTTGTCGTCGAAGACGAGCCTCATTTGCTGCGCAGCTTGGCGAAGGCGCTGCGCGAGGAGGGCTACGCAGTGGATACCGCGGCTGCGGGCGACGATGGTTTGTTCAAGGCGGAGAGCTACGATTACGACGCGATTGTGCTCGATGTGATGCTGCCGGGGATGGACGGGTGGCAACTTTTGGAGAGATTGCGGAGGCGCAAGCCGACGCCGGTGCTGATGCTGACGGCGCGGGATGCGCCTCGCGACCGGGTGCGCGGGCTGGACACGGGGGCGGATGATTACCTTGTGAAGCCGTTTGACCTGAGCGAGTTGCTCGCGCGAATACGGGCGTTGATCCGCCGGGGGGCAGGCAAACCGTGGCCGCGCATCGAGATCCGCGACATCGTCATCGATGTCAAATCGCGCACCGTGACGCGGGCGGGACAACCGGTGTGGCTGACAGCCCGCGAGTATGCCATCCTCGAGTATTTGGCTTATCACCGTGGCGAGGTGGTGACCCGCACGGCGCTGTATGAGCATCTGATGGACGAGAGCGATGACACCCTGTCCAACCTGGTCGACGTCCATGTGTTCGGCATTCGAAAGAAGCTCGGTGCGGATTTGATCGCGACGCGCCGCGGCCACGGCTACTGCATCGAAATCTGACGAGGCGCCATGCTGGTGAAGTCCATACGTTGGCGGATGCAGTTGTGGCAGGCATTCCTCCTGGTGTGCATTCTGACCGGCTTCGGCGCCACGGCTTACAAGCTCCATCGAAGCCAGCGATTCGGCCAGATCGACGAGGACCTCGGGCGCCGGGTGGCGACGCTCAGCGAGGATGTGCGGAGTTCATTCCCATTGCGTCCGCCTCCCGGGCCGCCTCCGCTCGAACCTGAGCCGGGATTCGACCCGGGACGGCGCATGGAATTCGGACAAGGCTTTGGGCCGCCCCCGCGGCGGCCGCCGGAGGAGCGAGGGCCGCGGCGGCCGCCAGAGAATCCGTTCGAGCCGCGCGATGTGCAGTTGTCTGCCGAGTCCTCGAGCCTGTTCAGCTCGGTTGAACCAGACGATTTCTACTATGCGATCTGGTCGCGAAGCGGCGTTTTGCTGACTCGATCGACCAATGCGCCTCCCGATCTGACGTTGCCCGATCGAGCGGATGGCGACGTGCGGATCCGGACGCGCACGCGCGGCGTGTGTCGCGAGGCGTACCATTTCACGGAATTGGGCGAGTGTGTCCTTTCGGGTCGATCGATTCGGGCCGACCTCGACGCGATTCAGCGGCTGGCTGGGTTGCTGGTTCTGGCGGGAGGGGCAGTCTTGATGCTGGGCTTGTGGGGCGGTTGGCTGCTGGCCGGCCGCGCGCTCCGTCCGGTCGAGGTGATCGGCGCCGCAGCTAGCCGGATCTCGGCCGGCAACCTGGCCGAGCGCATCGATATCGCCGAGACCGATAGTGAACTGGGGCGCCTGGCGAGGGTGCTGAACTCGACGTTCGCCCGGCTTGAAGCGTCCTTCGCGACCCAGCAGCAATTCGTTGCCGATGCCTCGCACGAGCTGCGCACCCCGATTGCCGTTCTCATCGCCGAGGCGCAGGCGACGCTGGTCCGCCCGCGCGAAGCGGGCGAATACCGGGCGACGCTCGATACGTGTCTCGAGACCGCCCAACGCATGCGGCGTCTAACCGAGCAGCTTCTACAACTGGCGCGGCTCGACACCGGGCAGGAAGTTTTCGAGTGCCATCTTTGCGATCTTGCGGAAACGGCTCGAACGGCGGTAGAACGCGTGCGGCCTCTGGCCAGCGAACGTGGCATCGCCATCGAATGCAACCTGACGCGCGCGGAAGCCAACGCCGATCCAGAGCGTATCGGCCAGGTGGTCGTGAACCTCTTGAGCAATGCCATTCGATTCAACCGCCAACATGGCGTCATCCGGGTTCGCAGCGGCGCCGAAAACGGTGCGGCGTTCCTGTCCGTGGCTGACACGGGCATCGGCATTGCCGAGGCCGATTTTGAACACATCTTCGACCGGTTTTACCGAGGTGACAGCGCGCGGACGCACGCGTCTGGAGGGACGGGATTGGGCCTGGCCATTTCGCGGGCTATCGTGGCGGCGCATGGGGGCAGCATCGCGGTATCGAGCCGGGCAGGGGAGGGAAGCGAATTCGTTGTCCAGCTGCCGACGACGAACAGCCCTTAAGTTAACACTCTGCCGAGAAACGGGTCTTGCCGAGACTCGACCTTTTTATGGGGCATTACGCTAAATACTATCTTAAGGGCTGACCCTGTTCGAGGACGAGCAGCTCGACCTTGCGGAACTCGACGGGATGGCTCTCGGCCTGGAGGGCAATCCACCCTTCGCGCAATGCCTTGTCGCCATCCTTGATCAGTCTCTTCGCATCCGCGTCACCATCGTCCAACTGGGGCTTCTCGTATTGCATCACCAGCTCGCCGTTGACGAAGTGTTTGATGGTCTCATGACCGCGGACCTCGACCTCGACGGTGACCCATTGGTCGCCGTGATAGGTCTGAGAGCGTGAATCATTGCAGTGTTGGGTGATCAGTCGGCCATTCATGACCACGTGCGTTCCCGGTGTGCAGAGATTGGCCGTCGACCGTTTCGCCACGCCATCGCCGCCCAAAAGCTGCACCTCGATCGACACGGGAAAGTCCTGGTCTTTGCGCATGGTCTCGGGCGCCGGGCAATGCAGCATCAAGCCGCTGTTCCGGAACGCCCAGCTCGGTCCGCCCGGCGTCTGGTTGCCGACAAAGCGATACTCGGCCCGGATTCGATAGTGCGAGAACTTCTCCTTGTAGAAGAGGTGTCCGAACTTGTTGTCGAATGTCTCGTACTGATCGTAGGCGACTCGCAGGACACCGTTCTCGACGCGGAATGTGTTCAGATGGTTGTCGCCCAGATCGAAGCCTTTGATTTTGACGCGCCAGTCGTCGAGGTCTTTGCCGTTGAACAGGCTGATCCAACGTTCGCCCGGCGGCGGGTCGGCCGCGCGTGGGGCGCAGATCGTGAGGCCGACCAGGACGGCCAGGGCCATGGCGGTCCAAGGGCACGGATGCGTCAGAGCAGGATTGGGGCGGATTTGTGGAAAGCGCGGCACTGTGTTCATTTGGAACTGATGGCAGATTTGCAGGCCGGCGGCAAGAGCACACATGCAAGAACGTCAAGATCCGGTGCACATGGAGGCTGTCGGTGGGAATCGAGCATGCGCCGCGTGGGGCCTGCCTGCTGCGCCTGGCTGTGCCGTGCCCGACACGGCAGACAGGCCGCTGCGCTTTGCGGCGCAGGCAGGGCACGCGGCCTGCACTGGCAATCTCCATCCGTTGTGGGCCCGATGCCCTTACCGGGCGAGAGAACGCCGACAACGACCAGATGCACTGATCAAGGTCCCGCGGCGACTGCGGCGACGGCGGTGACGCTCCGATTGTGGCGGTGTGATCTGCTCAGGGAGGGGCCGTAATGCGGACGCGGTAATAGTGTTGGACAGCCTCTTCCACCGGGCGTCAGTCTGTGAATCGCACTCTGGTCTCGCCGACGGGCTCGCCAACAAGCACCGGCGCAGAGGCAGGCGACCAGGCCGTGAACGGCGTGGGACCGGTCGCACGTTCCAGAGTGTATTGCAGCGCTTCGCTGACGTTCATTTCGAGGGTGGCGGTGCCCTCATGGAGGGTGACGAATTCGAGGCGCGCCTGGGAATGGTGGTCGTTGATCCGCACTGAGATTTGGCTTGCCCGGATCGGACCTCGGGCTATAGCGCCTGTCAGCGGAAGCCGAGATTATCATGAAGACCCCGCGTTCTATTGTGTCGGCGGTGATCCGACCGAGGAACGACGCAGATGGCCCGGTGCCGCCCCGCTCCGAAGGGCTGGGGGGCTTTCACGGTGATTTCATTTAAATTCCTGAACATCCTTGTCTCTTCATGTCGCTCGCCACAGATCGATGGAGTGTGCGATGAAGTCCAAACCGAGAAATGTCCAAACTTCAGGGCCGCGTGCCTCCGTGCGGCGCAAGGATGGACATCGGAGCGGGCGTCGGGTCAAGCCGGCCTGAAGGTGGCACACCGAACGGCGCGCCGAAACGTCGGTCGTGATCGGAGGTTCCAGCTTCAGCCGGTTCTCGCCGAGGGCCCAGGCCAAAATGGGACTGCTGATCTCAGCCCTCACCAGGGACCGCGGGTTTGTTTCCCCTTGAAATGGGGCTCTTGGGGTGGGCATGCTGTGAGCACGCAAAGCACAATATCCTATGGACTCTCTTCCCTGCAATCACTGGACAAGACTCGCTGTCACGCTCGGGGCTGTTTTGGCCGCTTCGGTCTTCGGAGCCCGTTCGGCGCCACTGGCCACCGATCTGAGGTGCGAGTATCACCGGAACCCCGTGGCGATCGATGTCCCGCAACCGCGACTGAGTTGGGTGGTCCAGTCGGGGAGAGACGACCGTGGCGTTGCGCAATCGGCCTACCAGGTCCTGGTCGCAAGCGATGCGGTCCTGCTTGCCAGAGACGAAGCGGACTTGTGGGACAGCGGGAAGGTCAGTTCCGATCGACAGGCTCACGTTGTGTACGAGGGCAAACCGCTCGAATCCGGCCAGGCGTGTTATTGGAAAGTGCGGATCTGGGATCAGGAAGGGCGGGTGTCGGTCGACAGCCAGCCGGCATGGTGGGGGATGGGGATGTTGAAGGCGTCGGATTGGAAGGCGCGTTGGATAGGGTACGAGGCGCCGCCGGAGGCGGGCGACGCGGCGAGCACAGCCATGAAGGGGCTGCTGCGGGTGGATGGGCAAAGCTGGGTATGGGGCAGCGGCGCGCGCGCTGGCAACCAACCGGCCGGCAAGATGCATTTCCGCAAGGTTATCCAGCTTCCCGCGGACCGAGCGGTGAAGGAGGCCTTCTTTCTGCTTACGGCTGACGATGGTTTTCAACTGTTCATCAATGGCCACCCATCGGGGCAGGGGGCGACGTGGAAGACGCTTGTTCGGGTCGAGGTCACTGGGCGTCTTCAGCCGGGGGCCAACGCGCTGGGAATCCAGGCCGCCAATGGCGGCGAGAATCCCACACCCGCGGGTGTCATCGGGCGCCTGGTTGTGGCATTCGCGGATGGTGAACCGATGATCGTGCCTGTCGACACTTCCTGGCAGACGGCTTCTGACGCTCCCGAGCGCTGGAGTTGGCCGGACTTCGATGCCGGTGGCTGGAAACCGGCGAGCGTGGTGGCGGAGTTTGGCGATCAACCCTGGGGCAAGATCGCGCTGGACGAGGTTCGAATGGAACCGGCACCGTTCTTTCGGAAGGCGTTTCAAGTGCGCAAGCCGGTGCGGCGTGCGACGCTTTACGCATCGGCATTGGGCGTTTACGAACTGCGGCTCAACGGGCGGGCGGTCGATACGGATGCGCTGTCGCCAGGATGGACGGACTATTCGAAGCGCGTGCGCTATTTCGGGTACGATGTGACCGGGCTTGTCCGCGAGGGTGAGAACGTCATTGGCGCCATGCTGGGCGATGGCTGGTATGCGGGCTACCTGGCCTTCTCGGGCAAGCGGCATTATTACGGCGACAAGACGCGCCTGATTGTGCAGATGCAGATCGAGTATGCCGACGGTTCCAAGGAGTTGTTGGGAACTGACGAGACGTGGAGAGCGACCACGGGCCCCATTCGCGAGAACGATCTGTTGATGGGATCCGTCTACGATGCGCGCCGCGAGATGCCCGGTTGGGATGCGCCCGGCTACGCCGACGCGACCTGGCAGGGGGTGATTGTGGATGCCGGTGTGCGGGCCAATCTCGAGGCGCATCCGGGCACGCCGATACGGCGCATGGAGGAAGTACCCGCCCGCAAGATGACCGAACCCAAGCCGGGCGTGTACGTGTTCGATCTTGGCCAGAACATGGTGGGTTGGGTGCGTCTGCGGGCCAAAGGGGACGCCGGCCAAAAAGTGGTCGTCCGGCACGCCGAGATGTTGAATCCGGACGGCACGCTCTACACGGTGAACCTGCGGGCCGCGAAGGCGACCGACACCTATTATCTCGAAGACGGGGACGCGCGTTTCTATGAGCCGCCGTTCACTTTTCACGGGTTTCAATACGTCGAGGTGACGGGCTTGAACTACCGGCCCGAGGCGGGCGATGTGACGGGCGTGGTGGTGTATTCGGATCTTCCGCTGGCTGGGACATTCGAGTGTTCGGAACCGCTGGTGAACAAGCTCGTGCTCAACTCGATTTGGGGGCAGAAGGGGAATTTCCTCGATGTGCCCACCGACTGTCCGCAGCGCGATGAGCGGGCCGGGTGGACGGGAGACGCCCAAGTGTTCATGAAGACCGCTTGTTTCAACCTGGACGCGCCGGGTTTCTACACCAAGTGGCTCGTCGACCTGTGCCAGGATGCGCAGCGGGCCGATGGCGCCTTTGGCGATGTCGCTCCGCACGTCAACATCGTCGGCTACGGCAACACCGGCTGGTCCGATGCCGGCCCGGTCTGCGTCTGGCGCATGTACGAGATGTACGGAGACACGCGCGTTCTGGGCGAGCACTACCCGGCACTGGTGCGCCACATGGATTACCTCGCCCGAACGAGTCAGGACCTGGTGCGCGGCACGGGCGCTTACGGCGATTGGCTGCGGTTGACCGGGCCCCAGCATTCGGAGGTGATTGGCACGGCTTATCACTATTACGCCGCGCATCTGATGATCGGCATTGCCGATGTCCTGGGCAAGGCGGACGATGCGGCGCGTTTCCGGAAACTCGCGGAGGACATTCGGGGCGTGTTCGCGACGCGGTTCATCAAACCCGACGGCCGGATTCTCGATGCGAAGAACGAGACCGGGCAGACTTTCTATGCCTTGGCGTTCGGTTTGAATCTTGTGCCCACGAATCTGAAGGCCGAGGTTGCCGCGCAGTTCGTGGCGTCGATTCGGAAAGAGGACGACCACCTGGCGACCGGTTTTCTGGGGACACCGTTTGTGCTGGGCGCGTTGCAGAAGGCCGGGCGCCCGGAACTGGCCTACAAGTTGGTGCTCAACAAGACCTACCCGTCATGGCTGCAGCAGGTGATCTGGGGCTCGACTACGATGTGGGAGCGGTGGGATGGGTGGCGTCCGGACAAGGGCTTTCAGGATCCGGGCATGAACTCGTTCAACCACTACTGGCTGGGGTGTGTGAGCGAATGGCTCTTCACCCAGGCCGCCGGCATCGATACCGATGGTCCGGCGTTTCGGAGGGTTGTTATTCGACCCGAGATCGTGCCAGGGGAGGGTGGCCTCACCTGGGTGAGGGCCATCTACCACTCGATCAGCGGCGAAGTTCGGAGCGCCTGGAAACTGAGCGACGGACGGTTTGATCTCGAGATTACTGTGCCCGGGAACTGTCGCGCCACGGTGTACGTTCCGGCGCAAGGAGTCGAGGCCGTGACGGAAGGCGGACGACCCGCCGCCGAGGCGCACGGTGTGAAGTACCTCCGTCAGGAAGCGGGCAAGGCAGTCTTCGAGGTTGGCTCGGGTTGCTACGCGTTTCAGAGCCGTTAGCGCGCCTTCTTCAGGCGAGGGCCACAGCGCCGCAGAGGTGGACCTGGAGGCCCAATTCGGCCAGGGCCGCCGCTTTGATCCGGCAGGCGCGATGGGCCTGCTTGATGTTGGGCGCGTACACGACCTGGATGTGATTGGACTTGTGGCGCGCCATCATCTGATCGCGGCTGATGCCGTGCAGCACCGCGTGCATGATCGGCCACTCCGGGTTGGTCAGGCGCCAGCGTCGTTCGGTTTCCCTTGCGGGCAAGGCGACGGACTCGGCAATGCCGAGATCGGCGTGGAGTTTGCCGTCCATGATGAACACGCGGCTCCAGACCACCCAGCCCGGTTTCGACACGCCTTTGACCGTCCCGCCGCCGAGACGGAAGAACATGGGAGGCTGGCGCTCGCTTCGGGCCCCCTTCCATCCGTCGGCGAAGTGCGCCGGTGGAACAGCTCCGGAGATCAGGAAGACCCAGACATAGTCATTGATGCCGTTGCCGCGGTAGTGTGCTCCCCAGCGGACGTCGTGCAGGGTGTTTTCCGGCGCAAAGCCCAGTTCCCGCCAGAGCCGATAGGTGACCAGGCCATCGAGGCCGGCGCATTCGTCGACTTCGTTGAAGTGCGGCACGGCTTCGCCCTCGAAGAGCACGCGGCCTGTGCGCGGGCAGCGCACCGGGGGACGGCTGACGTTGTTGAGCAATCCCTCGACGAGGTCGCTGGCGGGCGCGAGGTCCTTGAGGCCCTGTTGGTATTGAATGCCGATGGCGGCGCAGCCGTATTCGGCCGCGAGACGCACGGCGGCCACGTACATCTTGCATTGAAGCAGAGTCTGGGCCTCCGTCAGTTCGGTGGCTTCATCCCTGCCCCACGCGAACTGCATGCCTTTCTTCAGCAGCCAATCGAGCACGCCGCGCGCCTCGGTGTCCGGGACCTGTTGCATGGCGGCGTAGAGAGCGGACTGACTGAGCCGTTCCTTGAACAACCCGGTCGGGTTGAGCAGTTCGTCCGGGATGATGGCGTTGTGCATGCCCATGCAGCCTTCGTCGAAGACGCCAAGAATCGCCTTGTCTGACCTCAAGCGGCGGGCAAAGGCGCGTCCGACTCGCTCGTCGGCCACAGGCAGCTTGAGCAAGGTCAGGTCGCGCACATGGCTCTGGTCGTGGGTGACGACCCCTTCGCTCAGCCACTGGCGCAGGCCGTTCCGAAAGAAAGGATCGGTGAATTTCTCGCTCCAGATCGTGCTGTAGCGGATGCCCATTTTAGTCAGCGAAGCGTTGAGATTGAGGAGGCCGACCAGGCCGGGGAAAGTGCCGCTCCAATTGGCGACGGTGAGAATTGGAGCGCGGTGCGTGAGAAGCCCCGGGAGCACATGCTGGCTGTACTGCCAGACGCTTTCGGCGACGACCAACGGCATGTCAGGGTCGATCCCGCGAAAGACCTCGATCCCCATTTTCTGGGAGTCGATGAAACCGTGCTTCTTGACCGAGTCGTACGGGTGGGCGCGGGCGACCCGCCATCCCTCGGCCCGGATGGCGGCGGTCAATGTGGCTTCCATCTTGGCCTGCTCGGCCCAGCAGGTTTGGTTGGCTGAGAGGCGGAGGTCGCCGTTGGCAATCAGTGAAATGCGACGGGCTGCGGCAGAAGGTCCTTTTTTCATACAAGAATGATGGCAAGAGGCTAATCCGGAAGGCCGCCCGACTCAAAGCGAAAAGTGAGTGCCGTGGGAGGTCGCTGGCATCCTCCGCCTGCGCGACCCCGATTTGCTGGCATCCGCCCGCCTTTGGAAATACGTGATCGAGCATCTGCATGCCGGCATTCGCGTCCTATGGGAGGAGGCCCGGGAGCGATGCAACGGCAAGAGGAAGCAAGACGCACTTTGGGATCATCGAATTGGTTTTCATGTTCAACTGTCTTCTGCTGAATCAACCGCCCAGTGAACGTTCACCGTTTTCACAAGGCCGATCCGGCGGTTGCCTGAGCGGCCCTTGATTGACCACTCTCATCAACAGCAACCCTTCCGGAACTTAAAATAAAATGACCGTGTGCAGGCCGATGGTTGCTTGAAAACGCGATTGCCTTTTAGCGTGACTTGGGTTCACGCTGCAGCAATGAACCACTCCGTGCTGATCAATCGACGAACCTTCATCGAGCACGCCACGATCCTCGCCGCCGGTTCCGTTGTGCCACTCGCGTCTGGCGAATCCGCCTCGGGCGGCTGGCAGATCGGCTGCTACACGCGGCCTTGGGATCATTACGATTACCGGGTCGCGCTCGATGCGATTGCCGAGGCGGGTTTCAAGTACGCGGGCATCATGACGGCCAAAGGCAGGTCGTGGGTCATGATCAACCCGGAGACAACGTCGGAGGAGGCCGCTCGAATTGGCTGGGAGGTGGCACAGCGCGGTCTCAAGACCGCCTCGGTGTACGGCGATTTCCAGCTCGGGTCCTCGCACGCGGCGAGCGTCCAGGCGCTTCAACGCCTGATCGATCATTGCGTCACGTGCGATTCGGGCGACCTCTTGTTGGGAGGCACGTCCGAGCAACAGCAGTACGAGCCTTACTACAAGGCGATTGCCGACTGCTGCGACTATGCCGCCGAGCGAAAAGTGCGGATGACGATCAAGCCCCATGGAGGTCAGAACGCAACCGGGCGCCAGTGCCGCCAGGCCATCAAGAAGGTGGGGCACCGCAGCTTCCGGCTCTGGTATGATCCGGGCAACATCCTCTATTACTCGGATGGCGCTCTCGATCCGGTGAAGGAGGCCGGTTTTGTCGACGGCCTGGTTGTCGGCATGAGCGTCAAAGATTTTCGGCCTCCCAAGGAGGTGATGGTCACGCCCGGGAGCGGCGTGGTCGATTTTCCGAAAGTGCTGGGGCGACTTCGCAAGGGCGGGTTCAAGCAGGGACCGCTTGTGATCGAGTGTCTGGCCGCGGGTGATGTGGCCACCGTGACCGCCGAGGCGAGGCGGGCGCGTCTCTACCTCGAGCAGTTGGTGGAGCAGGCGGCGCTCGAGGCTACTCGGGAGGCGCGACCTGCATTGGGCACCCCTGCCGGGCGGCTGCGCGCGGGGCCGCGGCTTTTTTGAAGACGACTGCTTATGACATCCACGATTGCCGCGACGCCATCCCCCCGGCTGACGTCGCTCGATGCCTACCGGGGTTTCGTGATGTTCCTGATGATGGCCGAGGTGCTGCGCCTCTGCCGGGTCGCGCAGGCGATTCCGGACAGCCTGTTCTGGGGTTTCCTCTGCCATCACCAGTCGCACGTCGCATGGATTGGCTGCTCGTTGCACGATCTGATTCAGCCCTCCTTCTCGTTCATGGTCGGGGTGGCACTGCCATTCTCGATTGCCAGCCGAATGGCGCGGGGCGAATCCCGCGGGCGGATGTATGGCCACGCCCTGTGGCGCGCGTTTGTGCTGATTCTGCTCGGCGTGTTTCTGCGATCGACGTCGAGCGGCCGGACCAACTGGACCTTCGAAGACACGCTCACACAGATTGGCCTGGGTTACTTTGCGCTCTTTGTCCTGGGGTTCCGTCCGGTTCGCGACCAGTGGGTGGGGCTGGGGATCGTGCTGATCGGCTATTGGGCGGCGTTTGCCCTCTATCCGCTGCCGCCCGCCGACTTCGATTACGCGCGGGTTGGTGTCTCCAAGGATTGGCCGCACCTGATGAGTGGCTTTGCCGCCCACTGGAACAAGAACAGCAATCTGGCCTGGGCGTTCGACGCCTGGTTCCTCAACCTCTTTCCGCGCGAGCACCCATTCACCCACAACGGCGGCGGCTACGCCACACTCAGCTTCATCCCGACTTTGGGCACGATGATCCTCGGACTGATCGCCGGGGGCGTGGTGCGCAGCGCGCGGACCTCATGGCAGAAGGTGCGGTGGCTGGCGATTGCGGGCGCGGTTGGGCTGGGGGCGGGCTGGCTGCTTGGGGCGATCGGGATTTGTCCCGTGGTGAAACGCATCTGGACGCCCAGTTGGACGGTCTACAGTGGCGGTTGGTGTTTGCTGCAGCTGGCGGCTTTCTACCTGGTGATTGATCTGTGGCAGCGCAAGGCCTGGGCGTTCCCGCTTGTGGTGATCGGCATGAACTCCATCGCCGCCTATTGCATGGCCCATCTGTTCGACCATTTCATTGCGCAGAACCTCAAGACCCATATGGGTCAGGACGCCTTCAAACTTCTCGGCGCGTCCTACGAACCTTTGCTGCACGGCGCGGCCACCCTGCTGATGTTGTGGTTGATCCTCTACTGGATGTACCGCCGGAGGCTGTTCCTGAGGATTTGACCCGCATGTTTTACACCCGGTCGGCGCACATGGCGATCGGACTTCGCAAGAGGACTGTCATGCGGGTTTGAAAAGCATGACCTCGCGCGAACGCATCCGAGCTGCCATTCATCACGAACCGACCGATCGTGTCCCGATTGATGTGGGCGGGACGCGCCAGAGCGGGATTGCCGCAGTCGCATATGGCCGGCTGAAACGCCATATCGAGATCGAGCCGGACAGTCCGGTCCGCGTCTTCGACTTGTTCCAGATGCTGGCCGAGATCGAACCGGCGGTGGGAGACCGGCTCGGCAACGACTGCGTGGGATTGCATCGGCGCTCGGTGGCGTTCGGCATCCCCAATGAAGACTGGAAGCGATTCACGTTTCCGGACGGATTCGAGGCTGAAGTCCCCGGCGGGTTCAATCCGCGATGCGGGCCCGATGGGGAGCTGACGATTTGGAGAGAGGGCGTTGCCGCAGGGAAGATGCCGGCCGATGGATTCTACTTCGATCGGCTCGAAAAGAACCCCGGCGCGTTGCATCCGGATCTCGATGCCTGGGAGGCGCCGCGTCTGACGGCTCACGAGTTGGCGCACGCGGCGCGCGAGGCTGCGCGCCTCGAGTCAACGACCGACAAGGCCATCATCGCGGCCCTGGGACCGCCGTACGAATTGTTCCATGGACTCGGGCAGGGCGGATTCGACACATGGATGATCACGTTTGCCAGCGAGCCCGGCTACGTTCGGGGGCTGTACCGCAAACTGACGGACGCATGGATCGAGAATCTCGAGTCGTTCCACGGCGCCGTCGGCGACCGGATTCAGGTCCTTCAGGTGTGCGACGATTTCGGGACGCAGCGGGCTCCCTTCCTCTCTCTGCGCGCGTTTCGCGAGCTGGTGATGCCGGCCTATCGTCGAGGGCTGGACTGGATTCATCAGCGCACTCCCTGGAAGGTCATGTTGCACTCCGACGGCGCCTTGGGTCCGCTGTTGCCTTCCATAGTGGAGATGGGCGTCGATATTCTGAATCCGGTTCAGACCAGCGCGGTGGGGATGGAACCGGCCCGGTTGGTGCATGACTATGGAGATCGGCTGGTGTTTTGGGGCGGAAGCTGTGATCCGCAGGGCACCCTGACGTCCGGTTCGCCTGTGCACGTTGCTGCGGAAGCGCGCGCGAACCTCGAGCATTTTACAAGGTGCCCCGGTTACGTTTTTGCTTCGATTCACAATATCCAGGCCAATGTCCCGCCGGAGAACATCGTGGCGCTGTTCGAGACGGCGATGCGCTTTCATCGGGCTCGACGCGCTCCGGATGAAGGTTCATTCTCGCGCGGACGTCAAAGGCGAGAGCATTGATGCCGAGCGTCCCTGGGGCGCTGTCGCCAGACAATCGAATATGAAACAAACGACTCCTCAAATCACACGTCGCCGTTTTTTGGGCGGCGCCGCCGTGTCCACAACAGCGTTCCTCGTCGCGCCCGGTTCAGTTCTGGGTCTGCGGGGGCAGACTCCACCCAGCGGCAAACTGAACATTGCCGGCATCGGGATAGGGGGGCAGGGCGCCTCCGACCTGAGCAGCATTCAGAAAGAGAGTCCGGGCGAGAACATCGTGGCGTTATGCGATGCCGACTGGGGCCATGCGGCGCACACATTCAAACGGTATCCCGGGGCCAAGCAGTACAAGGATTACCGGAAGATGCTCGACGAGATGAAGGAGATCGACGCTGTGGTGATCGGCACGCCCGACCACCATCACGCGCCTGCTTCGATCGAGGCCATCAAGCGGGGCAAGCATGTCTACTGCGAAAAGCCGCTGACGCATTCGGTTTGGGAAGCGCGCAAGGTGGCCGAAGCGGCGCGGCAGGCGGGAGTCGCAACCCAGATGGGGAATCAGGGCGCCGGTTCCGAGGAATCCCGGCGCTTGTGCGAACTGATCTGGCACGGAGCCATCGGCAAGGTCCGCGAGGCGCACATCTGGACCGACCGTCCTTCGCAAGGCCTGTTCAACGAATACTGGCCCCAGGGCGTGCCCCGGCCCAAAGAGACGCCGCCTGTGCCTGAGACGCTCGATTGGGACCTGTGGCTCGGTCCGGCGCCCGAACGCCCCTACAACCCGATCTACTGTCCGTTCCGCTGGCGCGGCTGGTGGGACTTCGGCACGGGCGCCCTGGGAGACATTGGCTGTCACGCGATGGACCCTGTCTTCCGCGCGTTGAAGCTGGGCGCGCCTTCGAGTGTCGAGGGATCGTCGACTCGCGTGAATGAGGAGACCTTCCCGCTCGGGTCGATGGTGACCTATCATTATGGAGAGCGGAGCGCGGAGGCTCAGGTTCACAACACGTACACGGCGGGTCTGAGCGGTGCGGCGGCGGGTGCGGTGGCGATGCCGCCGGTGAAGCTGACCTGGTACGACGGCGGCCTGCGTCCCCCGCGACCGGTCGGGCTCGAAGACGAGCAGGTCATGGGCGACAACGGACGGCTTCTGATTGGCGACGAGGGCTTCATGCTGGGCAATCGAATCTACCCCGATGCGCGGCGCAGAGAGATCGGTGACATCCCGCGTTCGATCCAGCGTTCGGTCGGCCACTACAAGGAGTGGATCGAGGCTTGCAAGGGCGGCAAGAAACCCGCTTCGAACTTCGACTTCGCGGGGCCGCTTGCCGAGGCCGTGCTGTTGGGCAATGTGGCCTTGCGCGTCGGGTTGCGTGAGAGGCTTGTCCGGTATCGCCTCCAATGGGATGCGGTCGCCTTCAAGTTCACGAATCTCGACGAGGCCAACCAGTACCTCAGACGCGCGTATCGGTCCGGTTGGTCCCTCTGACGCGCCATAGAGCCGGGCGCGACTGCCCCCAGAGCATCGCGCCTGGTGAAACGCCGGAGCGCTCGGAGAGCCGGCTCGAGGCGTGCGGAGATCGGAGGACGGTGCGTCGGTAGCCGGCTCAAAGCCTCTGTCGTCAGGTAGGGTGACGGTCGACTTTCACGTCCCCGCTCGACGGGTAAGGCGAGCGTTGACATTCCACGGTTGAATGCGCACGCGGGGACCAGGAACCAGGAACGTTCAATTCCAAACGGTCAATTCTCAATCAGCCGGAAGCGCAAAGGAACCTGTTGTCACGACAACCTGGAAGCGAGCTTTTGGCCGAGGGATTCCGGAGCGTTCAGCGGTCCGGTGGCCGCGGCGCGCGCGGCGGAGCCGCTCCGGAAGGAGACGCCCTCGATTCTGAGGAGACCGAAATCGACCTCGGCGTAGGCCGCCACCGGACTGAGGCAACCGCCGCCCATGGCGCGAAGAAACGCGCGTTCGGCCGTCACGCAGGCACGTGTGACATCATGGTCGAGCCGCAAACACAGCGATTGCGCGAGGGGATCGTCAGCTCGGGTTTCAATGCCGATCGCAGCCTGGCCGACGCAAGGGATCATGAGGCTGATTGGCAGAAGAGCCACGCGCAGACCTGGCGGGGCGGGGTGTTGCGGCGGGCCATGAATCGCGCCATCCGGTCGCAACTGATAGCCAAGGCGACGCAGTCCGGCGGCGGCCAGCAGCGTGGCGGCGAGATTCGGATCATGGGCCAGTTTATCGAGCCGGGTGCTGAGGTTCCCGCGGATTTGGACCACGCGCAGATCGGGGCGCAATTCGAGCAGTTGTTCGCGTCGGCGGGTGCTGCTTGTGGCGACAGTTGCCTGAGGCGGCAGGGCATCGAGTGGGGACGCGTGCGCGCGTGTCGAGGTGGGGAGTGGGGAACCGGCCGATCGGCAGACGAAGACGTCTCGGGCGTCTTCGCGTTCGAGCACGGCGCCCAGGGTCAGTCCGGAGGGCAGTTCAGTGGGCAGATCCTTGAGGCTATGAACGGCCAGGTCCGCCTCGTTGCGGAGGAGCGCGGTTTCCAGTTCCTTGGTGAAAAGGCCTTTCGAGACCAAAGCAGGCGTCTGGGCCATCGAGGCGCGCTGGAGTCTGTCGCCTGTGGTCTTGATGATGCGGATCTCGAAGGCGAAGTCCGGGAAGGCTGCTCGGCAGCGGTCGATTGCGAGGTATGTCTGGGCCAGTGCGAGCGGGCTGCCGCGGGTGGCCAGGCGGATCGGGCGCTGTGGGGGGGGCGGGTCAGGAGAGGTGGGGCGGTCGGGGGTCATGGGAAAGGGGGAGGGGCGGGGTCGAGGAGGCCCTGGACGCGTTTGCGAATGAGTTCATTGCAGAGGGCAATCTCCTGCCGACGCTGGCGCAGGGCGGCCTCAGTGATCGTCTGTAAGTCGTCGATGTTGTAGAGAAAGACGTTGTCCATCCGATTCACATCCGGATCGATATCGCGGGGGACGGCGATGTCGATCAGGAGCAGCGGGCGTTGTCGGCGCAGGCGCATCAGGGGTTCGAGGCGCGGGCGATCGAGGATGTAGTGGGGGGCAGAGGTGCTGCTGACGGCGATGTCGATTCGTCCGAATTCGCCGACCCAGTCGTCGAACGGAATGGCCTTGCCTTCGAGTTCCGCGGCGAGGGCGGCGGCGCGGTCGAACGAACGGTTGGTGACGATCACCTCGGAAGCGCCGCGGGAGAGAAGGGCGCGCGCGGTCTTGCCGCTGATATCGCCGGCCCCGATGACCAGGACGGCGCGTCCGGCCAGCGAACTGAAAATCTTCTCGGCCAGATCGACGACGACCGATCCGACGGAGATGCTGCCGCGCTGGATGCTGGTCTCGGTCCGGATTTGTTTGGCCACATTGAAGGCCCGCTGGAAGGCCTTGTTCAAGTGCCGTCCGGTATGGTGATGGCGCAAGGCAAGCGCGTAGGCACGCTTGAGTTGTCCGAGGATTTCCGTTTCGCCCAGCATCATGGAATCGAGTCCCGACGCCACTCGGAACAGGTGTTCGAGGCTTTGGGGCTCGTGCCAACCGTACAACTCCGGGGCCAGATTCGGGTCCAATCCATGATAGCTCAGCAGGAAGTCGCGCAGTGCGGCGAGTGTACGCTGGGGGGCGCGCGGAGCGGCGGCATAGATTTCGACGCGGTTGCAGGTGGAGAGGATGACCGATTCCTCGGCGAGCGCTTGGGCGCGGAGTTGGGCGAGGGCGGAAGGGATGGCGGTCTCGGGGAAGGAGAGGCGCTCCCGGATTGCCACGGGCGCCGTATTGTGACTGAGTCCGACGACGACAACTGCCATGGCTCACGGGTTGTGGATGCCGGACAACTGGTTGAAGCCTGCGAACGTCAGGAGGACGAAGCAGAAACTGCCAATGGCCCACCAGGCGAACCAGCGCCCGCCGCCTTGGAACTGCCACCGGCGCAGCAGCAGGATGGCGTAGGCCAGCCAGATGAAAATCGTCCAGAGAATCTTCGCGTCGACCAGGAAGAACACGCCGCGCTCGTGTTTGAGCCAGATGGTCCCGAACACCATTCCGGCCGAGAGCAGCGCGAGTCCGACTACGAGCGACTGCCAGGTGACCGTTTCAAGCCTTTGGATGGGAGGAAACAGCGAGAGCACCGCCCTGAGCTTGTCGCGTTTCAGGTCGCGTTCCTGGGTCAGGTACATCATTGCCGTGATTGCGCCCAGTCCGAACGCACCGTACGAGAGCATCACCAACGCGGCGTGTAGGCTCGTCATAGTGGGGATGAACTGCGGTACCGGATCGCGTGTGTCCAGTCCGGGCATGAGAGCGAAGACGCCGACGCAAAACAGCACGGGCGCCGCGAATGCGCCGAGAAAACGGAGGCGCCGGACGAGTCCGATGATCAGGTACGCGGCCACGATGGCCCACATCGAGAACATGGTGGCTTCGAAGAGGTTGTTGACCGGGCATCGGGACAGCGAGAAACCGCGTTTGATCATGGCGCTGGTCTGGAGCCCCATCGCGGCCAGGAGCAGGATGTAAATGACGCGATTGTCTGTTCGAAACCCTTTGCGCCAAAGCAGAATCGCGTAAAGGGTGCTGATGCCATACACCCCCACCGCGACCGCGAACAGGTTTCGATCCGTAACGCCGAACACAGGCTGAGGGTAAACCGGTGCGGAGCGCCTGCAAGCTTGGAGAGGTCCGGGCGCGTGACTTGAGTGTTCATCGGCGATTGAATTGGGGCGTGAGCACACATTGTCTCTTGCGGCGCGAATGGATCGGGGCAGTCGGCTTGGCAACTGTCGCAGCGTCTCCGCTGTCGGCGTTTGCCAGCCAGCGCCAGCCGGCGCGGCGCTTTCACGTCTGCCTCTCGCCGGTGATTGTCGAGAGCGACCCGGATTTGCTGATGAGCGTGCGCCAGGCCGGAGTGGAGGTTGTGTGGCTGGCCGGGTACTTCTACGGCCACCGGCCATACGCCGACGATTTGATCCGCCGCGCCCGCGCGCGGCTCGAGAAGGCCGGCCTGGAGTCCGAACTGATCACGGTTCCCCTCGGTCTTCCGGGCGATTCCCTTGGCGCGCATGACGGCGACTTTCCGCTGACGCCGCCACGGCATTGGCAGACCGGGCAACGCCCCGACGGGCAGAGTTGCGCCGGCACGTCACTGTACGCTCCCGCAACGGACGAGAACGCGGCTGCGCTGCGGCGTCTGAGGGCTTACGGGTTTCGCCGGTCATTTGTGGATGACGATTTCCGGCTGGGAGGACTCGATGTGGCGTCTATGGACGCGTGACCAGGTTGTCCTCCTCGGCGAGGGATTGGACGATCATGTCGACGGTTTTCTCGATCGCGCCTGTGTTGACTTTCACCACGGCGACGGCGTTGCGTCCCAACTCCGCGCGGGCGGCGGGGTCCGCCAGCAATTGATCGAGCGTTTGTTCGAGTTCGGCAGCGTCTCGAACCTGCCTGGCGCCTCCGCTCCTGACGAAGCTCTCGGCGATCGCCGCGAAGTTCTGCATGTTGGGCCCGAACACCATGGCCTTGCCGAGTGCGCCCGGCTCGACGGGATTCTGCCCGCCTTCGGCCGTGAGGCTTTTGCCGACAAAGATGACGGTGGCCGTTTCGTAGAAGTCCTTGAGCTCGCCGGTTGTGTTCACCAGAAGGCATTCGAGGCTGCGCGCGGCCAGTTGGGTCGAGCCGGTTACCTCGCGTCGGTAGATGAACTTGATGCCGCGGGCTTCGAGTTCGCGTCCGACTTCCCGCCCCCGCTCGAAGTGGCGCGGCACAAGGACAAGGAACAGGTCGGGATGGCGTGCGCGGAGGCGCGGGAGGATGTCGGCGAGGAGGGCTTCCTCACCGGCGTGCGTGCTGCCGGCGACGAGAATTGGTGCATCGTCGGGAACGCCAATCTGACGCAGGAGCACGGCGGCATCGAACAGACGCCGTTCCTCGAGTTTGGCGGCGTCGAATTTCAGGCTGCCGACCACGCGCACGGTTTCGGGGCGGCATCCCAGTCGAACCAGGCGCGCCGCGTCCTCATCGCTTTGTGCGCCGACGCCGGCGAGCGTCGCGAAGAGCGGTCGGAACAGCGGTCGGAACAGGCGGTACCCCCGGTACGAGCGTTTGGAGAGGCGTGCGTTGACCAAAAAGACCGGCGTGCGCCGGGCGCGGGCTTTCCAGAGGAAATTGGGCCAGATCTCGGCTTCGACGAGCACGATGGCATCCGGGTGGAGGACCGCCTGGGCTCGTGAGACGCAGCTTCGGAAGTCGATCGGGTAGTAGACCTTCTCGATGCGGGTCGGAAGCTTCTTGCGCAATTCCCCCATGCCCGTCGAGGTCGTGGTCGAGACCACGATCTTGAGGTTTGGCACGCGCGGTTCGAGGGCGCGAATCAACTGGGCGCACAGGTTGACCTCTCCGACGCTGACCGCGTGCATCCAGAGGATGTGGCGGTTTGTGACGGCGTGTTTGACTCTGGCACTGAAGCGTCCGAAGCGCTGATGAAATCCATCGCGCCAGTTCCCGCGGCGCCACATCTTCCAGAAGTAGAAGGGCGCACTCAGACAGAAACCGACCGTAAACACCAGGCTGTAGAGAGTCCGCATGCCGTTTCGCAGACCATTATCGCGTCCCGCCCTCTCGATGCAATGCCGCAGTCACGCGACTCGGCGCGGAACGGTGCGTCTGGAGGTTGTCGGTGGGGATGGAGTTTGCGCCGCGTGAGGCCTGCCTGCCGCGCCGGCCTGTGCCGTGCCCGACACGGCAGACAGGCCGCTGCGCTTTGCGGCGCAGACAAGGCACGCGGCCTACAGCGTGAGTCTCCATCCGTTGGAGGCCCGGCGCCCTCACCGGGCGACAGAACACCGCCAATCTTCAGATGCACTGGCGCGGACCAGCCCGACACGGACGTCGGAACATGGGCCGGGACGCCGCGCCGGTTACCGGGCACGGACTCGATAGAACCGCGCGGTTCCAAGCGGCACCGGGATTCTCCAGGATGTGATGCCGGTGGTCGATGCGGTGAGCGTTGCTGCCACTTCGCCGATGTGCGTCGCTGTCGCGCCCTCGAGCACTTCGTACGTGCGGCCGTACACCGAGGTCCAGGAAAGCGTCGGCGGCGCTGGAAAAATGGCTACGGTGACCGGAACCTCAGGTCCGATCAGTCGGAATTCAACAGGCGCGGTTTGGTAGCGGGCGCCGTCGGAGGCGGTCACCACGGCAACCACGCTGTGTTGACCCGCGCCGAGTTCGGTTCCCGGCAAGACGAATGCCGCCGTCTGCGCATTCGTCATTGCGGCCAGCCAGCCCCCAGTCCCGAACAGTTCGATCCGATCGATGTCCGTCCGATTCGCCATCACATCGAATGGCATCACGGCTTCGACCGCGAACTCGGTCTGCCCGACCGGACACCGCAAGGTTGCTTCGAGCGGGGTGTTGCAGATGCGGACTCGAGTGGTGGCGCGGGTTTGAGTCCGCACCGAACTGCCTTCATAGGCCACGGCTGTCAGTTCATGGTGACCGTCGGGGTAGGCTGCACTGTCGAAGGGGAAAGTCAGATCGAGCTTTGCGCTTCCGGCGGTCACATAGAGGTGATTCCGAGGGGCCAGATCGGGTCGGTTCTCATCAAGTCGCACCGGCGCCGAGGGGTCCATTTGGAAGTGATCGGGAGCGGACCACGCGCATTCGATCTGGGCCGCGGCGAGGCCCGGCGAGCGGGCATAGAGGAAGAAGGAGACAAGCTTGTCGCTCATGACGAAGATGTCCTCGGCTGACACCCCGTCCGGCCCCTGCAGCATGGGAGATGCGTTCACTTCTTGCAGAACCTGGCGGACCAGATTGGCCGTGGTGCCGGCGGGTGGATTGGTGGCTCCGACTGTGATGCTCTCGCCGTTAGTCTTGATCAGTGTGCATTGCAGGACATCGCCTTCGGCCGCGGTCGCGTCGATTGTGTAGGAGCGCCATGGCCGCGCCGCGGAATCGACGAATCGAGGTTGGGCAGGGTGGACGAGGGTTGTCAGGGATGGTCCGCTCCCCTGCGACTCGATGGCGGTGAGGCTGACATCCTCTCCGGAGCGTCCGGGTAGGAGCGAGATCAGCCTGATGCGATCGCCCACCGCGGTGGCGGCGACGAGGGTGGCATTGGACTGGCTGTTGACCAACGTGGCGAGGTTGGTTGCCACGGACTCCAAAGTCGCTCCCGCGGGCACGGTCCAGTCGAAGCTGGTCGGACCGATCCCGATCGAGACGGCGTTGCCTTCCGCCGGGGGCAGGTTGGTCACGGTGAAGGCCAGGACACCGTCCACGAACAAATCCACCTGCTGCAAGGGACGCGTCGCATCCGCGGCCCGGAATTGCAGGCTGAGATTAGTGATTCCCACGAGCATCGGTGGTTCGGACGATGACGGCGGTTCATGGAGCGCGACGCCGTCTGGTGCGCGGATTCCGTTGGCCGAGGCGGCGTGGCCGTTTTGAAAGCCCCATGCTCCCATACCGGGACGGGCGAAGGGGGCGGCCAGCGGCTCACCCACGAGGACACCCTGATACGGGCTGGCCAGGCCTTGATAGCAGCATTCGGCAATGGTGAAGCCGCGGGCCTGGTAGAAATAGACGCTCGGGTCCGGGAACTTCTCCGTGTAGTTGCACGGCTCGACGACCGTGCCGTAGCTGGCCGTGGCGCCCGCGCGAAGGAACGCCAGGAGGTTCGTCTGGCCGCATGGCTCGAAGAGGCAGCCTCCGTAGGAGGTGAGGCTGTCCGCCATCGCCCCCGGCACGAACGTGTCCTTGGTGACGCTGAACTGGGCGAGACCGGTTTGCATGCCCAACAGGTCGGACAATCCGGAGGTTTGGTTCGAGTTGGTTGCGATCAGCGGAAACAAGCCGTTGATCTGCATGTCCAGAATCGCATTGTCGAAATTCGGGAACCGCACATTCCGGGCTGAGTCGGTGGTTTTCTGGAGCAGGACGGTTTGGGTGGGGAAGGCGCCGTCGCTGGCCACGCCGCGATCCACGGTCTGCATGGCCTCTGCGAGGATTTCCGCGGTCAGCATGGTCGCCAGAAAGCGCGGTTCGTTTGTCGTATCGGGTTGGGAGCCGAACGCCCGTTCGGTGGCGAAGTACGAGTTGTTTCCTTCGGGCGAGATTCGGCAGGGGCTCGAAGTCCGCCAGTCGTTGGTCTTGAATCCGTAGAACAGCACCGATGTCGTGCTGTTCACGTCACGTCCGTCGATCACCCTGTATGGAATGTCCATCGAGAGGACGACGAATCGGATCTGGCTGGCCAGGCGGCGCTCGGTCAACGCCGTGAGAAGCGGGTTCACCAGCAGATTCTGGCACTGCGTGCGAGTCCAGTCGGTCCTGCTGCCTGTCCACGCGATGCGGACGATGTTCCGCGGGGGCAACTGGCGGCGTTCGCGATAGTAGTTGCCCAGCGCCATGGAATTGGCGCTGTGCGAGTTCACCACCACTGCGACATCCAGGCCGCTGCCGCCGGCCTGAGTCAGCGCAAACGGAAGGGCCAGCAAACACAGCGGCGCGAGCAGGCGTTGAATCCAGTGGGCGTCTTGTCTCATGATCCGTTGATCCTGTTGGCCAGGCGCGGTCGTTGTCGGCCCGCGGACTGTGCCCGGTGGAACTGCTGCCCGCAAGCCTCAAGGAGACGCCTCGTGTTGTCGGAGGGACGATGGCGGAATGCCGGATGGTGCATCTGGTTTTTGTCGGTGTTCTGTCGCCCGGTGAGGGTGCCGGGCCTACAACGGATCGAGATTGCCGGAGGGGCGGCGCCTGTCTGCCGCCTGCCTGCCGGCAGGGCAGACAGGTCCTCGTCGCCCGCCAACAGGGTTTGCAGGTCTCTTCGCCGGGGACGAGGACGCCCCCACTCCGGCCTCCGACTCACGGACAGCTTAAGCCGGCAGCAAGCCGGCGCCCCGGCCTTCGTGTGTGTGAGCATTGCACTCCAGGCCGCGTACCCTGTCTGCGCCGCAAAGCGCAGCGGCCTGTCTGCCGTGTCGGGCACGGCACAGGCAGGCGCGGCAGGCAGGCACCCCCGCGGCGCGTGCTCGATTCCCACCGATGACCTTCAGATGCACTGAACGGGGCGCCAAGGGCGCTCTTTTTCATTCGCGTTTCGGGCTCGAGTCGGCTAGAGATAGGGAGTTTCCAATGAAATCGACCGTGCCTGTTGCTTCTCGAAGCCGTTCAGTCGGGGGTTTCACGCTGATCGAACTGCTGGTTGTCATCGCCATCATCGCCATTCTGGCCGGCATGCTGTTGCCGGCGTTGGCGCGCGCCAAGGACAAGGGGCAGCGTATCAGTTGCATGAACAACCTCAAGCAAGTCAGCCTTTTCCTGCAATTGTACACCGACGATTACAACGACATCTTTCCGGCCCACCGAAACCAGAACGTGAACAATGCCGATGAAATCGTCTCGCTCACCAACTGGTGGGGAACGACGATTATCGGATACGCCCGAAACCAGTCGAATCTGTTCCGGTGTCCGGCCATCAAGGGCAAGCGCCTGGACAACGGCCTGCGCTGGGAGTGGAAGTTCGACTGCCACAAGGTCGGGTACGGCATCAATTCGTGGTTCCTCAGTCTGTGGCCGTACACCGATCAAAGCCTCACGGTCGGCGGCATCCGATTCGAGACGAAACCTTGGTTCAAGCGCACGTCGATCGTGACGCCCACCGACACGCTCATGATCGGCGACTCCATGCCCAAGATCGACGGCATGTGGAGCAGCAGTTGCTACTGGCCCTGGGCCTGCATGGACCCCAAAAACTCCCAGTACGGCGGATACGAGGGAATCGACCGCAACCGCCATCGCGACACCGGCGTGGTTGTGTTCACGGACGGCCATGCCGAAGCGCGCAAAGACGCCAAAATCAACCCTCCGCGCGATCCGGGCTTCGGCGACGCTCGAGGTCTGATCAATTCCAGGTATTGGGACCCGCTCAAGCGCGGCGGCGACCGCTAGCCCGCATATTTCATACTCCATCCTGCACAGGGCGATCAGACTTCGCAAGAGGACTGCTATGCAGGCTAGAAAAGCAAAACCGCGCCAGGCTTGAGCGACAGAGATATGCAACATACTGTTCCTATCGAAGAACGCCTTCACGACCGACAGAATGCTCGTGGTCCCTTTCTGGGCGCGATTTTGCCAACTAGCTCGGTCACGGTTCCTCGCGAAGCGTGTGAAATAATCGGGCTGGCCCGCATGGGTCCACAGCGTCGAGTTGTCGGCGTTCCCCAGGTCACAACCCCATGAAACATGCGGACCAGCCCGAGAATCTCATGCCGGTCCGGATCAAGATTTGCGGGATCACATCGATCGAAGATGCTGTGAGCGCACTGAATGCCGGCGCGGATGCGCTGGGCCTGATGTTTTATCCGCCCAGCCCCCGTTGCGTTTCCCTCGACGCAGCAAGTGCCATTGTCGCATGCGTGCCGCCGACCGTGGCGACGGTTGGTGTTTTTGTGGACCCCGAGGCGGACTTCGTGCGCGAAGCCATCGCCCGCACTGGACTGAACACGCTGCAGTTTCATGGCAACGAAACACCCGAGTTCTGCGCTCAATTTGGGTTGAAAACGATCAAGGCCTTCCGTTTGCGCAACCGCGCCGCGCTCGACGGAGTCCGCGCCCACTCGCTTTCGGCCTGGTTGCTGGACAGTTGTGTCCCGGGCGTTCCGGGCGGCAGCGGGCAGACGTTCAACTGGGATCTGGCCGTCGAGGCAAAGCGGTGGGGCAATCCGGTCTTTCTGGCGGGAGGACTGACTCCGGAGAATGTTCGGGACGCGGTCCGGCGCGTTGCGCCGTTTGGGGTGGACGTATCGAGCGGTGTCGAGGCTTCGCCCGGACGCAAGGATCCCGTTCGACTCAGGCGGTTCATCGCCGAGGCACGGGCCGGAGCGGACGAATCGCCGATGGCCCTCGGTTTGCCGCAGCGGGTCTGAGCCGCAAGACCGAACACCGCGGGATTGGCCGTGAACGAAGCCCTTCGCCAGGAATCCAGGAGACTCGAACAGTCCTGGACGCGTCACAGCGCGCAGATGCTCGAGACCTACCTGGTCGCCGATGTCGAAGACCCGCGCATCAATGTCCAGAGCCTCCTGACGCGTCATTTCCTCATCTTCGCCTTGTCGGGGCGGCATTTCGAGATGGCCGACGCGGAGCTGCGCTTTGCGGCCTGCCTCAACTGGATACTTAGGTTCGCCAAGGAGAACCCCGATGTCGATGCCATGGCGGGCGTTCGGCACGCGCTGCAATGCGGCGCCGATAACGCTGAAGGGGTGGAGTTGCCGCATTTTCTCCGCGCGACTTATCGTGCGCTTTCGGCGGGCGCGGAGGGCGGGGCCGCGCCGGACTACGTGAGCGCGGCTCTCGAGGGCGTGGCGTTCGACGGGAGGCGGCCCCGCCTGCCCGCCAGCGTTCTGGATACGTTCATGGACCTCTGGCGCACAGTGCTTTCCTCCGAAACATCACCAGCGCGGCGTGTGCTGGAGCCGGCCTGCGGCAGCGCCAACGATTACCGCTTCCTGGAGGCCTGCGGGCTTGCGAGCCGGGTGGATTACACCGGATTCGATCTGTGCGAGCACAATGTGCGGAATGCTCGGAAGCTCTTTCCGCGCGCGCATTTCGAGGTCGGGAACGTCTTCGAGATTGCCGCCGGCGATCGTTCATACGATCATTCGTTCGTGCATGATCTCTTCGAGCATCTTTCCCCCGAGGGGATTCGGGCGGCGGCGAAGGAACTGTGCCGTGTGACGCGCCGCAGCCTCTGTCTGCACTTCTTCAACATGGATGAAATCGATGCCCACGTCGTGCGCCCCGTCGAGGAGTATCATTGGAACACGCTGAGTCTGGATCGTATGACCGAGCTGTTCGCGGAGGAGGGATTCAACGGTCGGGGCTACCATATCGGAACCTACCTGCGCCGGCGTGTCGGCTGCGAGCACACGCATAATCCCCGCGCTTACACGCTGATTCTGGGGGCTTCGACTCCGGCCGCGGATCGAGCACGATGAAAGCCATCCGAAGGAGAATATTTTCCATACTGAAGGGTCCGCGGCATACGCGACAAAGACTCCTCACCCCGTCCCTCTCCCATCCGACCTGCCTGCCGAAGCCCGGGCGCAGGCAGGTGGGAGAGGGTGCCCGGAGGGCGGGTGAGGGTGACGGTGTCTCACATCCCACGGATTCCTCTGCAAACGTCCTGCGTGTCCTGCTGTTTCTCGCACTTTCATGCCCGGTTGTTTGGTCTGCGGTTCCGGAAATCGCAGGGCCTGAAACTCGAGAAGGCGAGCGCGCGGCGGTGGAAGATGCCGCGGAGGTTGCGCACAAGAGCACGGGCCAGAAGGTCGCCGAATACTTGCGCGGACACGGGGCCTCGAAGACCACCACGATCATCGCCATCTCCACCCTGCCGATCGTCGAACTGCGTGGCGCGATCCCAGTCGGACACATTCTCTATCCGGACATGGAGAAATCGACCCGTCTGGGCCGGGACGACCTCGAGCGATCTGCGCGGATCTTTGTCTATGCGGTGGTGGGCAATATGTTGCCCGTGCCGTTCATTCTGCTGCTGCTCGGGCCGATATCCAGGATCTGCATGAAGGTGCCGTGGGGCAAGAGGTTCTTCGATTGGCTCTTTGCCCGCACCCGGCGCAGGACTGCCGATATCGAAAAGTACGAGACCTTGGGTCTGACCGTGTTCGTCGCGATTCCTCTGCCGGCCACGGGCGCCTGGACCGGGGCTTTGGCTGGCTGGCTGTTGGGAATGAGCTTCGGTCACTGCCTGCTTTCCATCTTTCTCGGCGTGGCGATTGCCGGTGTGATCATGACCGTCCTTGCGCTGATGGGCTGGATCGGCGCCGCCATCGCCGGCGTCGTTCTGCTGGCCTTCTTTCTTGGCATTCTGGCGAAGGCGCTGAAGGCTGCAGACCTGTGACGGGCGGCTTGATTCAATGGATGGCAGACGTGACGGTCGGTGATTATGAAGGAGCTTGAACAGCGGTTCATGAAGCGGATCAACCGGCAGCGGAAGCGGTCTGGCACGTTGGGGCGAAGCGGTTCGCGAATGCTGCCGACATCGGTTGGGCGAGGTCGCGCGCCTGGCCCTGGCGCGAGCGCCTGCCGATCACAGGGCTTTGGCGGAAGCCTAACTTGACGGAGTGAACGCGGGGCTGGCGGCCTTGGGCGCCGCGCCGCCCGAGTATCTGCTCCTGCGCTCGACTCCGCGTTCCTGGCTGCCCGAGGGCTCGATTCTGGTGGGTTACTCGATGTTTTTCACCCTGCAAGAGGGCGACGGAGCTGGAGAGAGGTCGTTGGGCTGCGTTCTTCGAGAATTGCTTCCAGCCGAGGCATTCGCGTTCTTTGCGCCGATTGCGACCGACTGGGATGCGGCGGTGGACGACACCGTACTCGAGAATCCGCCGGTGCCGTCGACAAACGTGTTCTCCTTCGAGTCATCGGGGCAGGGGAGCAACTTGGACGACTCCCAACCGGTCCGAGGTTGCCGGCATGCTCGATCATGTCAAGCGCTGGGGCGGACGCGCCACGCCGGACTCGGTCGGATACGCGCTGGTCCGTCAATTCCGGAATCAGGCGATCCATCTGGTGCTCGAGCCCGTGACGACCCGGTCCTGACCATGCAAACCGCACGCATCCGATCATCGTGACTCCAGCAATGAACGAGGACCAACCCCTCTCGACCATCGAAACCTCCGATGGCGTCGCCCGCTTCGTCACGACCCGCTGGAGCGTGGTGCGTCGGCTCTGGGACCCGCTCTCAGGACAGCCTGTGCGCGGCGGTGGGAACATGGCCCAATACGGGCGGTTTGAAAATGGACCGGGGCACTGGGGCCTGAGGGCGTCACGAAGAGGGCCGACGGATCTCTCCGCCGGCCCATGGGAGGCTGTGCGCTGTGGGGTGGCCTGGATTATGGCTCTTCGATTTGGTCCTTCATCCGGTAACTCTTCCCTTCGA
>Ga0209719_1000498_pt1 | contig 57223 bp, 50 predicted proteins | sample AD_JPNAS2_MetaG_FD_184421 | JGI IMG/M metagenome (GOLD analysis project Ga0209719, IMG submission 184421) | Active sludge microbial communities of municipal wastewater-treating anaerobic digesters from Japan - AD_JPNAS2_MetaG (SPAdes) (version 2) | ecosystem: Engineered > Bioreactor > Anaerobic...
GACAGGGAAACTCCTGAACCCATTCCGAACTCAGAAGATAAGCCTGTCCACGTTCTGCATTGTACTTAGGTGCGCGAGCCCTCGGGAACTGTAGATCGCTGCCATGCTCACCTAATATCTTTTTATTAGAGCTTCAAGCCGAGCTTGGGCTCCAGAATTACTGCACATTAAACCCAACTTATCCTCGCTGCACGGATGACGGTTTCCATCTTATCGATACTGCACGGTCGATCGGGCTGCTGTGCGCCCGGAAAGGCGGCCGGACGGAGAGCTGCCGTGCTCACCTAACTTTCTTTTTTAACCACAACTGGAGCTTAGGGCTCTCCGAATTGCTATTATATTGAATCGAAGGACCAGCAATTTCGGTTTCACAAATCCCAGGCAACCATGCAGCATTTCGCCCCAAGGGGCGCGAGCCCTCGAAAGGTGACAGACATTTGCCCAAGCCGGATTCATGGCTCACAAATTACTGCTATCTTAAATCCGGATAGCTATGCTGCATATCGTGAAGGACCACCACAAAGGAATAATTTGGCGCTGGCGTCACTGAATAGGATTTAGGGCATTGTTCAATGTGTACGCAGCTATATCTCGGAAAGCTATTCAGATCAAGGGCCACACAATCATAACAACTTTGCAAACTCATCAACGCTCATACCGGCTTGCCTTATTATTGCCCTCAATGTTCCTCGATCAAGCTCTTTGTGATCGGGAACAACGACCTGTGAGAAAGGATTATCTCGTCTCAGTACAATATGGCTTCCTTCCTGCCGTTTGAAGTAGAATCCTATCTTCTCCAGGGCCTTGACACAATCATGACCGGAAACCACGGGCAATTTGCTCATACAACCGCCAGAAGAGCATCGAAGCGTTCCTCTGGGATCGAAATCCCATCCTCTTTCAATGCATTTATGTATGCTTGAATTGCCTCTTTAATATTGGTAAGGGCCTCCTCCCTGTTTTTTCCCTGGCTGATGCATCCAGGAAGGCTAGGAACTTCCGCTACCCAATAGCCGTCTTCACCTGGATAGATGATCGCTTGTCTCATAGTTCCTTATTTCTCCCTTTACCATATATTTGCCTACGTTCTAAATTGTTACCGGTAGTGTGCCGAATTTTCTGTAAAATCCTGGCCCCCATATCCACAACCATTACTCCTTTATCATAGATAAGTACTTTCTACCGGTCAGCCACTCCTCGTTGATATTCATGAGTATGGAAACTCCAAGCCTAAGAAGTGAACCATCATTGGGAAAAGCCCCAACGACTCTGCTTCTTCTCTTGAGCTCCTTATTGATTCGTTCCAGCCCGTTGGTGGTTCTAATCCTTCTCCAATGCTCTTTGGGGAATGATTTATAATTCCATATGTCCTGACTAAACCGGTCGATCGTATCAGCTGATTTTGAATATCTCTTCTGCCTGAGTTCAATAGCCAGCTCCGCCATCTTTGTTTGGTCTTCGAATCCTTTTCTGAGCTTCTCTGCTATCTCTTCCTTATCCTTGTTTGGAATATTGTTAAGCACCGCCCGGCTGAAATGAACCTGGCACATGTTTCGACTTCCGTCGAAACTCTCGCTGACGCTAGTCAGCGATATCTGCCATGATGCACCCAAGAACCTTGACGAGACGGCTGCTTGTATTCCTTTATGACCATCTGATATTACCAGCTCAACACCACTCAAACCGCGGTCTATCAGCTCATCAAAGAATCCAGACCAGAATCCTTCGCTCTCGCTATCGGTAATCTTGGCTCCAAGAATTTCGCGATGTCCATCATCACGAATCCCTGTGATGACAAGAAAAGCTTTAGTGACGTATTTCCCGCCATCCCGGACTTTGAAGTAGCTCGCATCAACAAAAATGTACGGCATCGGGCACTCGATAAGTCTTTTAAGGAACTCCTCTACCTTTTCATCTAGCTCCTTGGCTATACGAGATACTGTAGAAGCTGAGAGACGTTCAACTCCCAATTGAGAGATCACCTCTTGGATCCGTCTTGTTGAAACGCCTTGTAGGTACGACTCTGCTATCGCATTTGTCAGAGCTATCTCTACGCGAGAATATTTATCAAAAACACAGGATTTAAACGAACGGTCTCTGAATTGAGGTTTTTTAAGTTCCAGGTCTCCAACACGCGTTTTAAGAGATCGCTCTTTATAGCCATTGCGTTGAGTTGTTCGCGTGTCATTTCGCTCATAGGGCTCGGCTCCTGATTGCTGTATCGCCTCTAATTGCATGACCAGGTTCAAGAACCAGGTCAGTAGCATCTTTAATCCGTCATCCTGATCTTTCACCTACGGGGAAAGAGTCCCGATCGCAATCGGGACATCGACAAGGTAATCTTCTAGCAGATCAAATATCTCCATGGCTCTGTATCCTCCTTGTTTCCAAACATATAGTGGGTACAGGGCCTTTATATCATTTTACAGAAAAGGAAATACACTACCCCCTCTTTTATTGCTTATGTTCTGCATACAGTAGAGCATTATTTATATAATCATGACGGTTCCTGGCATGATTATATATCCTAATGAAAATATATAATTTTAAATTACTAAAACATTCCACATGCCAGAAAACTCTATTTACCTTCAAGCAGATATCAATCCGGAGCGAATATCCTGTTTGAGATCTTAATACTGCCCATCACAGTCATCATCCTGCTTCTGATCCTAGCCCTGCCCCTGATATTCATCTTCCTCTTTTTGCATCTATCCCGGTCCGCCTTCGAGATGGTCGGCTTCAGCCACTGGACTGCCACCCTGGCAGTCTTCGGCTGCATTCTGGGAAGCCTGGTGGACATCCCACTCATGGAGTCCCCAATCTCCGCTTACCCTGGATGGTACATGACGGCGATGAGCCAATACCCGGCAGCATTTCCCACCACCTTTCATCCCCTCTATCTAGCGGTGAACGTCGGAGGTTGCATCATACCTCTGGTCGTCTCCGCACATCTCATCCTCCGGGGCCGGGCATCGTTTTTCAAATCCGTCCTCGGCGTGGCGGTGGTGGCCGCCGTCACCTACTATGTCGCAGAGGCCATTCCCGGCGAGGGAATAGTCCTGCCCTTCTGGCTCTCCCCTCTTCTGGCAGCGGTAATGGGCTTGGCCCTGGCCAGAGGATATCGCCGCTCCCCTCCTCTGGCTTATATCAGCGGCACCATAGGAACATTGATTGGAGCGGACATCCTCAGCCTGCTCACCCCAGGGATCCTGCCTGCCCTATCCCCCCTGCAGCTTCTCCGCGCTCAGCCGGTTGTGCTGTCCATAGGCGGAGCAGGGGTCTTCGATGGCATCTTTCTCACCGGAATCATCGCAGTCCTCTTAGCAGCTGGCATCGTCTGCCTCTTTCGAGGCTCATGCGAGGAAGCAAACGATTGATCAGAGCAAGCTAAAAAAGGCTACTCGCTATTTGGTATGGGCAGACTTGAATCGGAAATTCTCTGTGTCTTTTTTTGCCTCAGTGGAAAGCTGCTATGCTCTGACCCAACCACAGAGACACAGAGGCCATATTCTATGCCTGACCTCACCCACATAATTCAGCGAAGAGCCAAAAAGATCAATAGATCCGGATGGCACCGGATCCGCCTGCGTTTTATTCTGCTATATTCACCGGATAGATGAGCCTCTCAGCGATGGTGCCGTTTTCCCAAGGCTGAAGGAGAAGAAGATAAACCTCCGTCTCTCCAGGGATCACTGCCCGGTAGGTGAAGATCTCGTTCTCCGGCACTCCGACCATCTCCAAACTGACATTGTCCTGGGTTGATCTCGCTCCCACCAGGGTCAGGAATTGGGGATCGAATTGAGAAAAGTTGGCAGGATTTCAGAGGAGCGCAGAAGAATTGAGAAATCATAGGATATGATATACGAGTGAGGAGAGTAAGCCCCCTTCTGTTCTATGACGGCATTCAGCTTAGCGCCATACCCGAGCTTGGCTGGACGTCCATGTTAGCAGCTCTATTTTGGCTTGCACCCACAGGGTTTCGCCGTTTCATCCGCATTCAGCGCGACCTCAGCCTTTCGGCATCATAGCTTTAACGCTGCGCGGTATCGTTTCTGTGCCAGAGCCGGAGCTCTCGCCCCACATCCTTTGGGATGTCTGTGTGTCCAGTGGTGGAGGGACTTTCCACACCGGCCGGAGTTGGCCAGCGGCAGCCGTCCTTCCTCTCTCGCATATGGTGAATCTGTGAAATAATATATAAAGCTTAGCCCAACACAAGCAAAATGACGGCAGCGCACCATCGCATTGGGAATTAGATTATTACATAATGGAAATTAAATCGGAATATGCTTATGAAAGAATTTATTTTAAAGATATCAGACGGCATTCTTTCCGGATCCCAACGGAAAGCATGGATGCAAACATCTAAATCTAAATAATGTTCATTCATGGTAATAAGAGTCTGTTTGCCACTCAATCCTTTTCTCTGAGGAAAAGGTTGATTCAAGAGGGGTTAGATTCTATGGATCCATCCAAAAATGCCGATACAATTGAGGGCAAGACTGTTGAGGATTGGCTAGAACAGGGGATCAAATTCCTGAACCTCTCCCAGCTAAATGAAGCGCTGCAAGCCTTCAATATGGCGCTTCAATTAGATCCTCAAAATTCCCAGGTTTGGGCTAACAAAGCAATAGTACTCTGTTTGCTCGGAAAGCTCGATGAGCATATAAATGCATTAAACAAAGTCTCCCAAGAGGATGCCGCTTATGTAATTTCGGAGATTAGACGAACAGGAAGATGGTTTTTGAGCCCCATTTATAGCAAAGAGACGAAGCTTGGGTCTCAAGAATATGATGTGTGGAGGAAGAAAGGAGATGCTATATTTAATAAATATGATGAACCTAAGGAGGCACATGAGCTGCATTGGCCGTCCGAATTTCAATCAATAGCCAAAAAGAAACTAGCAAATTCGAAAACCCGATACTTGAATGCTTTTTTTGCTGACAAAGATGGATCTATAACAATCACTCCGAATAGGCCGCTTGTCTATGGCCAAAAATACATGCTGTGCGTTGAGATCTGCCCTGAACGTAGAGGTCTGGGCGAAGATGATCAGCCTTTTCCTGATAATATATTATCCTCTGAGGTCTGGAAAGATCGCAGTTCACTGCCTTTGTTGGTCTGCGCCTCTTCCCGCGATTTCGAGATTGAACCAAGAAAGAAAGGTCTAGATCTGCCTCGCGAAGGGGCCACATCCACCCTGAAGTTCTCAGTCAGATCAATAATTTCTCAAGGTTACGGCTCGATAATGGTGGAAATATTTCTTCGAGGCTATCTTTTGCAATCCAAACGGGTAGAGGCGCTGATCATTTCCACTCCTGCGTCTGAAGCAACTGCGTCGTTTCGACCGTATCAGAATGCTAAAACCACCTTTCTCGCCTCAGAGCAAATGGTGTTTCAAGATCTATCTCTGCTGCCTGAGCGATTATTAACCATCAATGTAGAGTGCAATCCACATGATGGCAGCGTTGATTTTCGATTCCTGGACCGCACAGGCGGGGAGCGAAATATAGCCTTTTTCGACACCCGTCTGCAGCCAATGTCTTTTGATCAAGCCATATCTGCTATCCGTCATCAGCTTAAACTAATGGTGACTGGCAAAGAGTCGTGCAAAGGATATAGATGGGGCATACAGGGAGATATGAGCCTTCTTAATGCTTGGCTCCCTCAACTGGCAAATGTAGGACATAGCTTCTATCGCGCTCTATTGCCAGAAGGCAAGCCATCTTGGAATGAAGATCAGGGCAAAGATATGAGGGAAGCTCTTAAGCCCGGAACGACGATCCAAGTAAATCCGGTATTGGGAATGCAAACCATTCCCTGGGCAATGCTCTATGAGCGGGAGGTCAAATATGTTCCCGAGACCAAGGTATGCGATCAGTTTAGGAATTGCAGTCCAGAATGTACTGACTGCCCCTATACAAAGGATCCACTTCTGATCTGCCCTTATTCCTTCTGGGGATACCGCTATGCAATCGAACAGCTTCCCTGCTGGGTCAACGAGAGCATGCCTAATCCCCCCGCATTGATCATGAAGATAAAGAATAATCTACCAATTTACATCAATTTGAATGTGTGGAGGGATTTCGCTTTATGGAAGGAACACATCTCTAATCTTGAGGCTTTAGGTCAGGTTAAGCTTCATGTAGCTGAAGTTCGGCATGAAATGGAGAAAATATGGAAAAGTAAGGGCTCTGCGCTTGATTTGGTCTACTTCTACTGTCACGGAGGAGAGGATGAAGTTCACGGGCCCTATTTGGAGATCAGCGATTGCAGGATCGATAGCAACTTCCTTGAGGCATCTCATTTGGACTGGCAACATAATCCATTGGTATTCCTTAACGGCTGCGCCACCGGTGATTACGGACCTAAGAGCTACATAAGCTTGATTGACGACTTCCGCAAAGGCGGAGCATGTGGCGTTGTGGGCACGGAATGTCCGGTGACAGAGAATTTTGCCAGGGCCTATGCTGATGCCCTATTTCCCAAATTCTTTTGTGGCCAGCCTCTTGGCCAGGCTATGCTGAACGTTCGCCTTGAGTTATTAAAAGAAAAATTGAATCCATTAGGCCTTGTCTACACTCTGTATGCTTACAATAACATCTCTTTGGCCACACCTGTGGCCCAATATGCAGGATTTGGTGGTGCCACATGAAAAATTGGATAATTGTCTTTGCCCTAACTAATCTTCTGTTTCCGATTCCAGCCTTAGCAGAATCAGGAACCATAGACGTGGACGTTGGCGACATGCCGGTGAGTATTTCAGGATGGATTGAAGAAGAAAATGCCTTCACCGGCAATATTCGACTGACAGCCAATGGAAGTGATATAAACGAATTTTTATTTATTGCCTCGGATCTGAAGCCGGAAGAGGGCGACAGGATCATAGGCCGACAGAACGTGGCCATCCTGGGAGACCTCAACCTGAAGAAAGGAGTGCCGAAGAACTTCCATATTACAATATCCAATGTCAAAGACCCTGGCATCTACCGAGGATGGATAGAGCTCTTGCTTCCAGATAATAAGAAGTCCCAGTTCCTCAACCTAACTCTGATGGCTAAGTCACGGCCTAAACTCACACTTCTGCCAGGCATTGATAAGATTAGTCTAAAACTTGTTAATTCTGATGATATATTAGCAAAGTTGGTGCTACCTGCCGCTGCTTTCACGGACAGATGGGAGATACAGATTGATAATCCCACAATGGTCGATGTTAATGTTACCAGCAGCAGCATAGCATTAACTGGTGAGAAAACAGGCTACCAACTAACTAAAAAATCCCTCTCCCTTCCCTATGATGAAAAAATCCTCCCGGCAAACAAGATAAGCGTGCTGAATCTGACTCTAAATCGGATGGAGATACCGGCAGATAGTTACAGCGGAAATATCTATCTAATCATGAAGGGGAGTACTGATAGGCTAACTATACCAATCGCCATCAATACGCGCATAGGACCATGGCGAGCAGTTCTTGCTCTTTTTTTTGGCATTATCTTAGGGTGGCTCTTCAGATACGCCCAGAAGAAGGAACCTCAATCAAAGGCCCTAAAATATGTCTATCGGTTGGAGTCTGATATTCGGAAGACAGATCCAGGAGACCAGCAGATATTGCTGCCAATGATAGAAAAAGTCCGGGGTGAGGTATACAAAGAGAAGCTGGAGACAGTCCAAGCCGAACTGAAGGCCATCGAAGCTCGGATGCAGACCCTTAAAGAGCTTCGAGAAATAGAGAAAAATTTGAAAACGTTGGGGAATAATGACTATGTTGGTCAAATAGATTCAATACGACACAAAATCAAAATGAAGAAGGATGAAGATGCGAAGAATGATCTCGAAGGATTAGTGAAGACGCTAAGAGGGACACTGGATATGGGCCAAGAGGGTCCCAAAGAGAATCTCAAAGTTGTCTCATCTGCGAACGAAGCTGCCCAAGCTTCTAAGCGTGCTAAAGAAGCTGCTGAAGGAGCCGATGAATTAAAGAAACAAGGCGGACAAGATGCCATACAACAATTACAGCAAAAATTGAAGAATTCTATAATTAAAATTGCCAACAACTCTGATCAGTTCCAGGCAGAAACAGCCTTGTGGATTCTGCCGCCTCTCCTCTATTTAATCCTGCTTCTGCTCTCTTTGGCGATGGGATTTCGCTCTGAATATATAGAGAAAGGACTGACCTTTGGAACTAATCCTTTTGGGGATTATATGTCGCTCATTTTATGGGGCATAACCACAGACATAGCCGTAAGCGGCATCAATGGTCTAATAGGCAAAAAGGAGGGATCAACACCAGGATAAGATGGAAGTCTCGCAATCCTCTTAACCATGGTCGTCCATTGGAGATATAATGGCCCGAGACCAGAAGGATCACTACTACCGCAAGGCAAAAGAGGAAGGCTACAGGGCCCGATCGGCCTACAAGCTCCTGCAGATAAATGAAAAGTTCCATGTCATAAAAAAAGGCGACTCCGTGGTCGACCTGGGAGCGGCGCCAGGCGGCTGGCTGCAGGTAGCCCAGAAGCTCTCCGGAGGAAAGATCGTGGGAGTGGACCTGGAGGGCATCGCCCCCATCCCCGGAGCGGTCACCTTCAGGGCGGACATCACCGCCCTGAGCACAGTGGACCTGGTAAAAGATGCCCTTGGTGGGGATGCAGATGTGGTGATATGCGACGCCGCCCCCAATCTCTCCGGGGCCTGGGACAGGGACCATGCCATCTCCATAGACCTGGCCCGTTCCGCTCTTGAGATGGCCAAAAAGCTCCTCCGGCCGCGGGGCAACTTCGTGGTCAAAGTGTTTCAGGGAGATATGTTCATAGATTTTCTCAATGATGTCAGACGGGAGTTTGCCGTTGTTCATGCCCATTCGCCTGCGGCCTCAAGAAAGGAGAGCGCAGAGACCTATGTAGTGGGAAAGAAGCTCCTTTCTGCCCCGGTCCGCAAAGGGGACATGCTCAATGTTCGGATAGAATCTGTGGGCAAATCTGGAGACGGCGTGGCCATGGTGGAGGGCTTCGCGATTATTGTCCGAGGATCGAAGCTGAAAGAAGAGCTTCTAGTTAAGGTGGATGCCGTTTTGACCAACTTCGCCTTTGCCGAAATCGTAGAGAGAAAGAGTTAATAACCTGCCCAAGAAAAGTGAACGGAGGGGCTAAACCATGGAAGACGATGCAGTGATTTTCATTGGAGACAAACCAGTCATGAACTACGTCCTGGCAGTTATGACCCAGTTTAACAAGCCTATTGCCAGTGTGATATTGAAAGCAAGAGGGCGTGCCATCTCCCGCGCTGTGGATACGGCAGAGATAACAAGAAACAGGTTCATGCCCAATCTCACAGTCAAGAACATAATCATCGGCACGGAATCCATTCCCAACGAGGAAGGAAAGATGGTGAATGTCTCTTCGATGGAGATAATCCTCACAAAACAGGAATCATGAGATCGTATCGATTTTTTATCCGATGATCCTCTCCTATCTTTTCTCCAACTTCTTTTTTCCTGGCAGAAAATAATTTAAATGCCCGAGACACAACGTATGCATGTGACAGTATTCAGAGCTTATGATGTCAGAGGTGTCTACGGCACCGATCTCACAGAGCAGTTGGTGAAGAGAGTTGGTGAATCCTTTGGATCTTATGCTGAAGGTGGTTCAGTCTCCCTGGGAAGAGATACCCGGATCAGTGGCCCAAGCCTCCAGAAGGCGTTCCTGGATGGAGTACTGAGCACAGGCTGCCAGGTTAACAGCTTTGGCATCATCCCCATTGCCATAATCAGCTTTATCACCTGGAAGGAGGGGCTCAAGGCCGCAGCCTACATATCCGCCTCTCACAATCCGCCGGAGTACAACGGCGTGCGATTCAGAACCCGTGACGGTTATGGCCTGCTCTATCAGGAGTCCTCCATAATGAAGTACTATCGGGAGGGGGGCTTTCTCGCTGGCCAGGGGATCAAGACCGATCGCGATCCAGGGGAGGCGATCGAGAGATACAGGGAGTATGTGCAAGAGAAGCTGAACCTCAAGCGTCCCCTCAAGCTGGTTTTAGACATGGGAAATGGTGCAGCCTGCACAATGGCCACCTTCTACCAGCGGTTGGGCTTTGATCCTTTGATTTTAAACGGAACCACGGACGGCCTGTTTCCCGGCCGAGGTCCCGCTCCCAATGAGGAATCTTTGCGCCCTGCCTGCCAGATGCTAAAGAAAAAAGAGGCAGATTTCGGCGTGGGATTTGATCCGGATGCTGACAGGGGAATCGTCATCGATGATAAAGGAGCTGTCCTGCCCCCGGAGAAGGTGGCGATCATCATCACCCGGGCAAGGTACAAGCCCGGTGACCTGGTCATATCCGGATTCGACTGTTCAATGATCCTGGAGCGAGAGCTGGAAAAGGATGGCATAAAGGTTCTGCGAGAGAGGGTGGGCGATGTCTTCGTGGCAAACCGGGTGAAAAACTCAAAAGCGGTTCTGGGCGTAGAACGAAGCGGCCACTTCTTCCTGCCCGAGTTCCAGTACTCTGATGATCCCTTCGCCATGAGCCTCGCCCTGGCTGAGATCGTGTCCAGTGGAGAGAAGCTCTCAGATCTGGCGGGCATGATACCTGATTATCCCTATAAACAGATGAGCGTCCACCTCAATGAAGACCCGGCAGCGGTTATGCTCCGCCTGGCCGATTCACTGGCTTTCTTTGAGCCGGACACAACAGATGGCTTGAAGATCACCACCGAAAGCTACAGCGTTCTCATCCGGCCGAGCAACACCGAGCCCATCATCCGGCTGTATATCGAGACCACCAGAGGGGATATGAAAGAGCTGGAGGAGCAATACAAAAAGATCATCCACCAGGCGATGAAAGCCTGAAAATTTCGCCAGAGCTGATTTAAGCGTGAGCCATAAAGACATCTGCATTCTCATACCGACCCTCAACGAAGAGAAATCCATCCAGCCCGTCATCCGCGAATTCCAGGAGCTGGGCTATGATAACATCCTGGTCGTGGACGGCCATAGCACCGACAAGACCGTAGAGAAAGCCAGAGCGTCCGGCGCAAAAGTTTTCATTCAGTCGGGATCGGGCAAAGGCCAGGCTCTAAAGGAGGTCTTCGGCCATATAAAGGAGAGGTACATCCTCTTAATCGACGGGGACGGCACCTACCTTCCTCGCGATGCTGCCAGGATCATGGAGCCCATCTTAGAGGGACAGGCAGATCACGTGGTGGGAAACAGGCTGGAGAACATTCAGGGAGGAGCCATCAAAAGGCTGAATATGTTCGGCAATAAGATGATCAACCGCTTCTTTGCGGCAATCTACCGAGTCCAGCTGCACGATATCCTGTCCGGCTACAGAGCCTTCACCACGGAAGGAATAAGGATGCTCGATCTATCCATGCCTGGCTTTGAGATCGAGTCGGAGATGACCATTGAGAGCGTAAAGAAAGGCCTGAGGATAATCGAGGTTCCCATCACCTACCAGCCCCGGTCCGCCGGAACCAAGACAAAGCTGCATCCGTTCCGGGACGGTCTGAAGATCATTCTCACCATCTTCCGCATGGCCAAGACGGAGAACCCCATGTTCTACTTTGGCCTGATGGGCTCATTCGTGGGATTGCTCGGCTTTCTGGTAGGGGTCTATGTGGCCAGAGACTGGTTATTGTGGAGAATAGAGCATGTTCCCTTAACTATATTGACGGCGATTCTGATCATAGTCGGCATCCAATTGTTCATGATCGGCATGCAGGGAGATATGATGGCCTCCATGCACCGGGAGATGATGAGAGAGCTGTACCGGAAAAAAAGATAAGGCGTTCCGCTAAAAGCTCTTATTAGCGGAACTCGAGCTTGGCCTCCCTCTTCGCCTCGAAGAGATATGCCCTTCCTGGCTCCAGAGTCTCGTTCTCTCCTAGATTGGTCCAGTCCCCGCCCTCATGCTTCCAGACGAATGCTGAGACCAGGCCCTTTTCTACTGCCTCCGGGTACCTGTACCTCTTATGCTCGGCATTGATGGTGATGTTAGCCAGATCAACGGTCTGATTCACCGGCAGTCCGATCATATTCCAGCCCACATGCAGATCCAGTCGGCAGGGGAGGTCGACCGGCTTTCCCGGTATCTCCATTGTGAAGTTCCCGGTGCTGTCTATGAGATATCCCTCACCTGCTTTGAATTGAGTCACATTGAGCTTGCCTGCCTCTTTCATGCCGAAATTCCATCCATCTTCGGCAATGGTGAATATGCTCCTGTAGGGTTTGTTCTTCAGGTATCTCTCCGCAGATGCATCCCGCGGGTTCAGATAGATGGACACAGCATTCCAGCCGGCAGTGACATTGATCCTTTGAACCTGACCGGGTATCAGCTCGTACTCGACAATAAAGCTCCTCTTCTCCCCAAGCTTCGGCCTGATGATGGGCCACATCACCCTCTTCTCCAAGCCCCGGGAATATTCATCATGCCAGAGGGATAACCCCTCCTCCTTTACCACGATCTTCTCTGCGTCCTTGGGCAAGAGCACCTCACCTATGATGGCGGGAGTGGCATCGAGGTTTAGAAGTCCGCTGGAGCTCTTTGACTCAATCCAGTATACCCAATCGGTAGCGCTCTCGTTAAGCGGAATCACTGCCACATTTAAAATCGTCTGATTCAGATCGGTTTCGTTCTCCGCCGAGAGAACGGTGGCATAAGGAAGAGAAGGAGATTTTGGCAAAGCGGGCTTGAAGCTCGGATCGCCCAGGATTACGTTCATGTAAGAGGTCTGGTTGAGCATCTCATGAACGGAGATATCCCAGGCAGGCAGGACCTCATCGTAATCTGAGTTCGGCTTTAGGCTTTCAGTGCCTCTGGACTTCAGCCGAAAGAGGTTGTCCGCATCCAGCTGGGCCTGACCCACTGTGGAATTCCTGAAGATCAGGGACTGATAGAAGCTCTTGTAGTAGTCGTCTGAGAGGAAGATATAGGATAAGGCTGAGCCTCCAATGTAGTTTACCGCTCCCGCCCTTATGAATGCCAGAGCGATGGAATCCTCCAGGTTTCCGGGGACATACATCCTCGTGCCGGTCACATTCAGATAGTATCCCTTCAGGTTGGTGGTAACACAGGCAGAAGCAGTGGTTGTCTGAGGAGGCAAACTCAGCTCTTTTACCTGCGACCCGGTAAGAGCTGAATCCGTCATTGACCAGGCAGACAGCCCCCATGAATCCTCGCTTCCGTGATGATCGAAATGAGCGATATTCTGGCCGTTGTTCAATTGCGATATCGTCTGCTGATAAGTAGCCTCTTCATGACGCAGATCCTTGACCATGAGACCTGCCTCCTCCAGATACTCCTTTATGCGTATTCCCACAGGAGCCTGAGGAAATGAGAGAGCAGGAGAGGATACAACCAGCCCATTATTCTTCCAGCTTCCATTTAGCCGATCATAAGCCATTGTGCGGGCCATGAGCTGGGAGGCATCGTAAACCGATAGCCCCATGATCCTTCCCACAGCCACCGTGCTGTAGTTGTTCAAATCCGGCTTGATCTGATAGTCTCTGTAGACCTCATATTCCATAACCTCCGAAAGCTTCTGGATGAGCCCGGTGGATATGAAAGGAATAGAGCCGGGATCGCCCACCACCATGAGATACTCCGGATCCAGGTTAAGCTCCGCTACCTTTTGATTTAGCGTCTCCTCCACCACCAGGGGATCGATCTTTTGGGGATCACAGGCCACGTCAATCAGGATGGCTTTATGAGATGATGCCGCCCCCGCTGCCACCATAGAGAGCCTGGGGACCTTGGTATGGCTGAATGCTGTGATATTCAAGACCTTGACATTGGAGCGAACCTCTATGGTGTAGTTTTCAGTCCGGGCCTCATCCGTCTCGATATTGAAGAGCCAGTTGCCTGGAGTTTGAAGGGAGACTCTCACATCATAGAGCCCATCCCTGGTTATGTTTGTCAGCTTCAGGCGGCCAGATCTCTCGTCCGGGCTGTAAAGGTTTAAAGCGAGATAACTGCTGTTCCGCTCAATGTTCCAGGAGATATTGGTGCTGCCTGAGTAGATCCATTTGGGATAGGTTAGATTGATTATAGGCGGATCGTCCACATTTCTGAGAGTATGGTTGTAAGAGAAGCCTTCATAGGCGGCAGTAGCTCCAGTGTCCAGGCGCTGCGACCAGCCGGCATCCATGGGATATAGCAGCTCTACCTCAACATTCAGGCTGGCGGACTCTCCAGGCTCGAGCCGGCCGAAATCCCAGCGGATCAGAGATCCATTAAGAAAAGCGGAGGTCTCTGTAACCGGCTTTCTGCTGTAGGGGTCGGTCACATTGACCTCCCCGTATGCGGTGCCCGCCAGCCTTATGAGCCGCCCCATGGGAAAGATATCTCGTAGCTGCACCCCCCTGAGCACCTCATCTCCACTATTGGTGAGGGTAAAATTGAGCCTGACCACCTCTCCATCTTCCTCTGCAGGAACCTGGTCAGGGGATAGCTCCGTTCTCACCAGCAGATCTCCAACCAACGAACGCTCAACCGCCTTGCTCGACGCCGGCGGCAGGAGGGATAGATCATGGGAGTTGGTCAAGACAACCATTGATGGACTCTCGTTCCTTCTTTCCATCTCCTCGACCAGCAGATCACCGCTGCCCTCGATAAGGGTGATATTCATCTGGCTCAGGTTTTGTCTCACCCTCTCCCCTGTCGGACCTGCCAAGATCACATCCTTTGCCCCCAGCCGGACGAGAGCCGATCGGGTCTCCTCCGGCAGCGCCTCATTCACAAACAGCAGCGGCCAGTTCAGATAGGATGCAATAGTGGCCGCCTGGAGAGCAGCAGTATAATTCTCACCCACAATTACTGCTCCTGGAGAGCTCGCCCAGCGGCGACTTATCTGCTCACTCAGATCAAAGCTGTTGTTGACCCTTATGTTCGAGTCGCTCCTCCAGGAGATATTTCCCACCGCAAGAACCTCTCCATTAAGCTGCCGCAGCAGCCAACTGGCCGCCGAGGAGGGAGGCTCAAGCTCAGACCAGAGGGGTGTATGGACCACATCATACTCGAAGACGACTCCCGAGGCACCAGATCCCACCAGATCCTCGATATAGCTTACAGCTCCCTTCACATTCTGGGTGGAGAGGACATAGCCCACATAATCATCGTTAAGGCGAACATAAACGGGATTCGTGCTCTCTCTGCTGGCCAGCTTGACATCCTGGGGAGAAACAGGAGATATAAAGGCAAAGTCTGCCACCCCAGTCATCCGGGCAAAGTTGTATCCCTTGCTTCGGTCAAATGGGCTGTCCAGTGCCACTCCGAGCAGCACAGGGCCTAGGTCAGATGTGATGTTCCGGGCATCCATAACGATATCCATGAGCTGGTCCTGCTTCCATTCAGCCCACTTCTCCCGGTTGTAGCTATTGGCATTGACCTTGCTGATATCTATTCCCGTGTCCTGATAGAACTTCTCTTTGCATACATCGCAGTAGCAGTGATTCTCATCCTGGAATCCGAACCGATATAGGACGACTCCATCGACATGATAGTCATCGATCAGCATCTCAATTTGGTTATAAAGACGGTCTTTTACCTCTGGGTTCACCGGGCAGTAATAGCTGCTGTTTCCCCCGATCTCTGGATTTGGCTCCTGCAGCATAGAGCGATCGATGGTGGACCGATCCGGCTCTGTTGTGGCGAGGCCAACCTCAGCCATCATTGCCATCTCTTTGCTGTCCAGACCTTCCAGCGCCTCCGATGAAGCCTGGGATTCAGGAATCTCTAAAGTGACGGCAACATAAGCTTCGATTCCGTCCTTTTGAGCCGCCTTCACCAGCGCACCGACCTTCTCGCCGGAACCATGTATGGTTATAGCGCTGACGTTTGCTCCTTTGAGGGTATCCAGGATTGCCGAAGCACCGTATCGCTCCAGATCGCTCTCCTCAATCCAGCCATTTCTCTCTCCAGCATGCACCTCTTTGGGGAGGATTAGCATAGGCTTGATGACGGTCTCGTTCTCCTGAGAATAGATGGCGAGGGGAGTAGCAGCAACAGATGCATGCCAGTCGTCTGCTCCCACCAGGATGATATCCTCGACCTCGCCTTTCACTCCTCTCGCCAGTGGTTTATCGTCTGCGGCGGAGAGCAGAGTGGCGGACAGTATTGCCACGAATAATAATAAATAAAGACGTCTCAAGCGCTCACCTCCTCTAATAAGACACCCGCTTCGCTAAGTGCCTCTGTATAATCCTCTCCCACTCTGCCCACGACCATCGCCCGAGAGAGGGTTGTATTGCGTCTGGTCATATCCTCAATAGCTTCTATGGAGGCACCAGTGACGTTGCCTCTGCACACCACCATCGGTAATCCCTCGTTCATCGCTATCTTATAGGCTCTGAATATGTCTGCCTCCCTGGGGGTGGTCAAGACAACCTCGGATGTGCCATTATCCCACATCAGTTTCGTGAACAGCCAGCACTCTTCAAAGAGGCTATCGCTTTGAATGCGCTTGAGTTCAATATCTTTCAGTTTCTCCTCAACACCAGAGGGGATCACAGAATCATTGCCCAGGATCACGATTTCCAGATAGCTCTGCAGCTTCTGCAGGTAATCATCGGAGATCTCATCCGCAGGAACCATAAATATGGATGGGCTCCTATTGCCAAATAAGGCCAGGGTACCAATAGTGCCATAGATGATGTCATCTCCGGTGAGCACCGCCAATCCCTCTGGAGGCGCAGCCACAATAGTGACGGTCTCCTCAGGCATGGGAATGCCGTGGGAATCCAATAGCTGGAAGGTAAGCGGATACTCGCCCCCTTTTGATGCCAGGAAGGTGAAGTTGGCCAACCCAGGCACCTCTGGTGTGACCGTTACCATTTGTGACTGGGGGATGACTATAAGCTCATCCGGAGATTGCATCGAGACCCATATGTCCTCTTTGACGTCCAGAATTACCTTGAATTTGCCCTCATAGCTCTTATTGGTGGCGATCTTCTCCGGGACCAGGATATCGGTATCGTAGCCTCTGACCACCATTCCGAACTCGACCTCTGCCTGGATTGAGGAGTTCATGGACCGGTTGCCCAGGGATGTGGCAGTGATGGTGACATTCTCCCGAGATCCGGGCTTGTCTGTCTGTATCTGCAGTTTGATCTCATGAGTTGCCCCGGGATTCAGGGGCAGGTCATAGGGCATGCTCATGGGCTCGTCATCGTCCATCAGCACGACGCTCCAGCCCTCGGGCACAGCTCCCGCGTCAATCGAGGCGATATCTCTGAATGAGCCCAGATTCTTGACTGCCAGATTGAACTGGGCAATATCTTTAGCGCTTGCCCGGAGATAGGCTGATTTGGCATCATCCACGGTCATAGCAATGCCGTAGCTCTCCTGCACAACGACATTAATATGAAAGTCTATTCGCACCGGAATGGAGGGAGGAGCGCTCTCCATCAAGTATACGAATCCGGTGTAGACTCCAGGCTTGGTCTCCGGGGGTATACCGATATAGATCTTGATCTCCGCCTCCTCTCCAGGAGAAAGAGGCTTATCCTCTGGAACGTCGATGAAGATAAAATCCCTGGCATTTCCGATCATTTCGGTTTTAGCGATATTGAAGATGGTTGAGTCCCCATTATTCATCACCTTAAGAATCCTCTCATCTCCATCCCCTGGATGAAGAACGATGTCAAATCTTTCCTTGTCTGGTGCCAGCTGGGCGGCGCCGGCGCCGATCAGCAGGAACAGTATTATAATCGGGTATATCAGCCTCATCTTGCCCCACTTGTCATATACTGGATCTTTGCACAGTGAAATATCACATCTGCTCGCTTTAAATCCTTTGCCCAGAGGATTGCGGGAATTCATTCACCCTCTAATTTGATTGGTCTTTCTGGACAGACTGGTTTATATCTGTTATGTGCGAGAACAGATCTGGTGTGTTTCTTTGGACCGTGAGAAAGAAATCCTCGTGGCCACGCCCTTTAAGAAGCGGGGCAAGAAAAGCCTGAAGATCAGCGATTTCATATTTGCCCTCTCTTTAGACCTGAAATGGGGATCTCCAGAGAAGGTGCGCGCTCTACTCAGAGAAGCGGAAGCTGAGGGGATGGTGAAGATGGATGGAGAGATAGTGTCAGCGGCGTTTGATATCGATGCGGTGGATGTACCCCTGGGATTTAAACCCTCGACGGAAGAGGCCATACTTGACCAGGGAATTAGGCTGATCACCTCCCAGACGGGCATGAGCAGAAAGGAGGTCATAGCCCTCGCTAATGATAAGCAGGATTCGCTGAAAAAGCTGGTGGAGATGGATGCAGTGGTACTCCTGCTAGCGAGAGAGATGGGGCTAGATGTTCATGATCTGGCAGCAAAGGCCTATGAGAATCTCCTTGCCCGCGCCCGGGAAGTTCAGCCGAGCTGAAGAGAGGCGGAATCGGAAAAAAGGCAGGACGATATGGCGAGAATAGCGCTCTATGAGCTGTTGGGAATTACCAAGGAGCGGGCCGATGAAATCGCCAGGAAGGTGAGAGACTCCTTTGCGCAATCGGATACTCCCGAGGAATGGATTGGAAGGCTGATAGAGGAGTCTGGAGTGGACAGGAGTAATGCGGATATCTTTGCCTGCGGGTGGTTTGCCGGAAAGTACGCCGGAGTTTCAGAGGTCTTCAATGTGGTGCAAAATGAGATGGACAGCATGGAGAAGGATAAAGCAGAAAAGCGAGAACTGGAGAGCCGACATCCTGGACAGAATGGATATGCTTAGGCTGCCAGTATCATTTTATTCTGAGCGGCAAAATTCTGTTGGAATTTATATGGAATTAACAAGTGCAATCAGTAATCGTAACCTTAATCTTCCATGGGAGCGATCTTGGGAGTTATGACTCATCGAGTCCTCTTTACAACCGCTTACCGAAATAGCTCTGAGCCATACGACTACATCGGGGCCAACACCCGGTCATGGTTCAGATTTTACTGGCCGCGCATTCAATCCTTCGGCCTGAGATTCCTGAAGCAGAACATTCCGGAGATTGAGATACTGGAGTTCCCCACCTGGGATGAATATGAAAAGAAGCTCCAAGAGGGCTGGGATGTTGTTGGCCTCTCCTTTTACCTTAGCGAGACCCACGAAGCAGTAGAGATGGCAGAGGCGGCACGCAGTGCGGGGGCAGGAGAGGTCTGGGCAGGAAACTATGGAGCCCTAACCACCGCCGTGCAGGACAGGTTCGACAAGGTCTTTGTGGGATATGCAGAGCATCAGCTGGCGCCCTATTTCGGCAGGCAGATAAAGGATGTCATCCATCCGCCGCTTATCGAGTATCTGAATACGCCCTTCAATATCAAGGTGAACATCTATGGGGTCCTTTTCACTACCCGGGGCTGCCCAGTGGGATGCAAGTTCTGCCAGACTCCGGTTTTCTGCAATAAACCCAATATAATCTCCCTGGAGAGCATCGAGAGGGTTCTTGCCTACTACAAAAAAATGGGAATAAATGTGGTGATAATCGAGGATGAGAACTTCGGTTGCAACCGCCGCCATGCGGATGAGGTTGTGAAGCTCCTGGACAAGTATGGGATGGTCTGGGGGTGCATGGCCCGGGCTGATTATCTGAGAAAGAAGATCGATGATTGGGCTGACGCCCGGATGAAGAACGGCAAACAGGTATCCGGCTTTGCCGGGGCGGCCATAGGCATAGAGAACCTGCATCAAGAGCGTCTGGACGAAATCAAGAAGAAGGAAGGCACCGAGGATATTCTGGAGACGCTGAGAATGCTGCAGGCTCGAGGCCTGGGGACGATTGGCTACTATATGATCGGATTTGAGGAGGATACAAAAGAGTCGCTAAAGGTGGACATAAAGAAGCTGGCTGCCCTCAAGCTGGACATAACTCAGATATGCGTCATTACTCCTTTGCCCCAGACCCCATTGTGGAGAGAGATCGAGGAGAAGTATGGCATATTCGACCAGGACTATCATCATTATGATGGAAAGCATCTGGTCTGGAACCACCCCCATATAAAACCGGATGAGATGCAGGAGATATTAGACCGGTCGCTCCGCCAGGTCCATTCCTGGTATGTGCCCCTGCGCATCTCTGGAAGGGTGTGGTACAATGCTTATCGCTATGGAGGATGGGATGGGATAAAAGAGGTTGCCGGTTACATCTCCCGGGCAAACAAGTTCGACTGGAATCAGGGCCCCAGGTTCCTCCCCTTGCCGGGAAACAAAGGATCATCCGCATGAATATGAACGCAAAAACCTGAATAAACGAAGGCTCTGGATGAAGATACTCCTCCTATCCTCCCCTGTGGTTCAGCTGGACTTCGACCGCATAGCCCGCCTGCCCAATCTGGGGCTGGCCAGCCTGGCGGCGCATGTGGATGACCTGTGCACAGTTCATGTGGCAGACATTCACGGACTGAAAGACCATCGAGAATATGTGAAAAAACAGGTTCAAGATTACGATCTCGTCGGCCTGACCGCTATGAGCTTCCAGTATCAAGAGGCACTAGCTCTGGCCAGGATTGCCAAAGAGGCAGGGGCTCAGACGGTCTTTGGCGGCTATCATCCCACTCTCGCGGCAGAGGAGATCGGCCAGAGCGATGACAGCCAGCTCATCGACTATATCGTGCGGGGTGAAGGCGAGGCCACCTTCCGGGAGCTCACTGAGTCCCTGCTGGCAGGAAAAGAGCTGAAGGAGGTCCTGGGCCTGTCCTACCATGATCCGGGCAGCAATAGAATGGTTCACAATCCGGCCAGGCCTCTCTTGGATGTATCGGATATCAGGATGCCCAACAGAGACGCCCGGCTCATCACCCGCGGCTTTCTGACCTTTGATGTGCCCATCGATTCAGTGGAGACCAGCCGGGGATGCACTCAGGGCTGCAAGTTCTGTTCCATCAATCTCATGTACGGCCGCCACTTCCGTACCTTCCCCATCGAGAGAGTAGTCGAGGATATCCGGGATGCGGAGGAGCATGGTGCCGGCTCGATTTTTTTCCCAGATGACAACATCACATTGAACCCCAAGAGGCTGGAGAGGCTCTGCCAGGCGATAATCGATGCCGGGCTCACTCACCTCCGTTACAAGACCCAGGCCTCCGCTTCCGGCATTGCCTCGAGCAAGAGGCTTGTCGACAAGATGGGCGAGGCGGGTTTTGACGGCGTCTTTTTGGGGGTGGAGAGCATCAATAAGAGGAACCTGGAGTTCTTGGGCAAGGGCAAGATGTCAAATGATGCCGAGATCGCGGTGCAGTACCTGCATGACAACAACATCATCGTCTCCACTGGCCTCATCGGCGGGAACCCGGATGACGATGAGGAGGACCTGTGGGAGAACTTCCATCTGGCCCGCAGGCTGAAGGTGGACTTTCCCATCTTCTATATCTCCACTCCCTATCCGAAGACCCAGATGAGAGCGGAGCTGGAGGAGATGGGCCTTGTGACCAGGAACGACTTCAACAAGTACGATGGCATGCATGCCAACCTTCGGACAAGGCATCTCTCAGACGAAGAGGTGCAGTACATCACCTGGGAGATGAATGCCCGCTACTATGACCTGGACTGGATCAGGTATAATAAAGTCAAGAAGATCTACCCCAAGTGGTTTGCGGGAGAGATCAAGAGGCTGGTTCCCTTTTATGCTAAAAGAAAGCTGGACCTGGCCACTGGGAGGAAGACGCCCCGTGATTTCTTCCAGGAGGATTTAGAGAGCGGGGAGCTGTGCAAAGGAGTGGTCTAGGATATCGGCATCTGGCTATTTCGAGCCGGATTTCCCACCGCTACGATCCTCTTTCAGCTTGTTTTCAATTTTGATCGAATGCCACCAAATAATTAAAGACCTATCCGCATAAGTCTCTCTTGGATTTGAGGGGATGGCAGGAAAGTGGCGAGGAGAAAAAGGAACAACAATACCATTGGACTGAATTCAACAGGGCAGGTGGCCCCCGCCCTGGCGGAGGACGCCCATCTGGATATTTCAATGCTCGAGACCTGGCTGTGGGATGCGGCCTGCGCTATCCGCGGGGCAACGGACGCGCCCAAGTTCAAGGACTTCATCCTGCCTTTGGTCTTCTTCAAGCGCCTCTCCGACGTCTTCGAGGATGAGTTTGCCGCTCACGTCCGGGAATACGGGGACGAAGAGCTAGCCAGGACTATTGTTGAAGAGGACCTGGCCCACTCTCTGAAGACGGGGAGCACTCCCATAATCAGATTCTACGTTCCCGGGGACTATAACTGGAGGGCCATTCGCAATCACGGTGCAGATGGCCGGCTGGGGGAGTTCGTGACGGAATCCCTGCGGGAGGTTGCCAGGCTTAATCCCGACCTGCAGGGCGTCCTGGATATCAAGGACTACAATGAGCGCCAGTCAGGGCAGCGCACTTTAGACGACGACCGGCTGGGGGCACTAATCGAGGTCTTGAGCCGGCATAGGCTTGGGCTGGAGAATGCAGAGCCCGATATCTTAGGAAGGGCATATGAGTATCTGCTGCGCAAGTTCGCCGAGGGGCAGGGGCAGTCTGCGGGGGAGTTTTACACCCCGAAAGAGGTAGGGGACCTCATTGCCGAGCTGATCGATCCCGTGCCCTACAGCACCATTTACGATCCGGCCTGCGGCTCGGGTGGCCTCTTGATCAAGGCCCGGCTGCTGTACGAGCGTCGTCATCCGGATGAGAGGTCACGGGCGCCAAGGCTGTGGGGCCAGGAGCTGAATCCGGTCACCTTCGCCATGGCCAAGATGAACATGTTCCTGCATGACTACACCGATTCGAGCTTTGCCATTGGCGACACCTTCAGAAAGCCGGGATTCGGCCCGGAGGGCTCGCTCATGCAGTTCGATTACGTGGTCGCCAATCCGATGTGGAACCAGGACAACTATGATGATGCATTTTACGAGAACGACTCCTTCAACCGCTTCTGCTCAGGCACGCCGCCCCGCTCCTCGGCGGACTGGGGATGGGTGCAGCACATGTTCGCCTCCCTGAAAGAGGGCGGGAGGACGGCTGTAGTCCTGGACACGGGTGCCGTCTCCCGTGGTTCGGGGTCTAGGTCCTCGAACCGGGAGAAGGCCATCCGGCAGGCTTTTGTCGAAGCGGACGCCATCGAGGGGGTGGTGCTCCTGCCTGAGAACCTGTTCTACAACACCACCGCACCCGGAATCATATTGCTTTTGAGAAAGGGCAAGCCAGAGGAGCGAGCCGGGCAGATTTTGCTGGTCAATGCCTCCAACTACTTTGTGAAGGAGAAGCCCAAGAACGCTCTCACCCCGGAGGGAATTGCAGCGGTGGCGGAGGTCTACCAGAAATGGGAGACGCGAGAGAAGCTCAGCCGGGTGATCACCCTGGACGAGGTGAGGGAGGCGGACTACAACCTCAGCCCGTCGCAGTTTGTGGAGATAAACGAGCGGGAGAAGCATCGGCCCATTGCGGAGATTCTGGCGGATTTGGAAGAGGCAAGGGCGGAGAGGGAGAGGGCCGATAGAGAATTAAAAGAAGTATTGAGCAAATTGGAGAAAGATCAAAATCATGAATGACAACAAAATGCCTTCTCACTGGAAATTAATTTCCTTAGGTGATTTTTGCTCTATCCAAAATGGCTTTCCATTTAAATCAGCATATTTCAGCACCGAAGAAGGCATTCCATTAATTCGTGTTAGGAGTTTAAAAGCTCAAAATTGTGATATTTATTTTAAAGGTGAATATGAAAAATCATTTCTTGTAAATAATGAAAATATTTTAATTGGGATGGATGGTGATTTCCAACCTTGCTGCTGGAAAGGTGGCAAAGCTCTCCTCAATCAACGAGTATGCAAATTAGTGGATTTTGATGAGAGATTGGATTGCGATTTTGCGTTTCACGCTATCATGAAACCCCTGGAAAAAATACAAAAAAACACATTTTACACAACAGTCAAACACATTTCATCTTCAAAAATATTGGAGATAGAGATTCCACTTCCACCTCTCCCCGAGCAGCGCGCCATCGCCCGCGTCCTGCGCACAGTACAGGCGGCGCGGGAGGCCCGGCTGCGGGAGATTGCGCTGGAGCGGGAGCGAAAGGCGGCATTGATGGAGCACCTCTTCACGCATGGCACCAGGGGCGAGTCGACCAAGATGACGGAGATCGGGGAGATGCCGGAGAGCTGGGAAGATATGGGCTTGAGTGAGCTGATAATCGATGGGCCACAGAATGGGCTTTACAAACCACTTGAGCTTTATGGAGATGGAGTGTCGATAATAAGGATAGATGATTTTAATAACGATGGTTCTTTTGTCAATCTTAATTTTAAGAAGGTACAATTATCTTCTGAAGAAGCCAAAAAATATAAAGTTCAAGAAAATGATATCATAATCAATCGAGTAAATAGTCTGTCGCATCTTGGAAAATGTGCATTGATTCCAAACTTGCCGGAAGCGACTGTTTTTGAATCAAACATGATGCGATTTCAAGTGGATGAATCAAGAATTCTCCCTGAGTTTTTGTTAAGATATTTAGTTACAGATGAAAACAAAGATCGCATTCGTAATAAGGCTAAGCGAGCAGTTGCACAATCTAGCATAAATCAAGGTGATGTAAAATCTTTAAAAGTTCCTTTGCCATTGCTTTCCGAACAAGAAGAGATATCTGAAGCGCTGAAAGCTTGTGATTCTAAAATCAACTCCCTGATTCACGAAGCTCAGCTATTGGATAAACTTTTTAAGTCTATGTTGGAAGAATTGATGACCGGAAGAATCAGAATTCTAAAAATCTAGGTTTAAGAGGATCATGTATGCAAATTTGGAATAACGAATTGCAGAAAGAGCTTCAGGCTGGAATTACAGCCTTACTCATAAATGCTGCATTGCCCAAAGACAGAGATCGACCATATGCAGTAATAACTACATCACCAAGTCAATGGTTACCTTATTGTTCCTCTGATAAAGTTACATTAATTGATGTATCAAGATTTGCCGGACTTACTATATGGAATACGGAGGCGGATCTAGAAATTAAGCTTTTATCAGAGCTTCATGAAAAAGGATGGCCTGATCGTCAAATTGAACTTGAATCAACGAGACTATTACCCGAAAACAATTATAGACCGGATGTACTTATTCTTGATAGGCAAAAGAAACCTTTGGCAATTATTGAAATCATATCAAAAAAATATTATGGCGAAAACACATTAAATCAATTAGAAATTTACTCACAACTTCTCAATGCCCCTTATGCCTTCATTTATAGTGACGAAGGTTGGTTAATGCTTGGGCCTGATAAGATAGTACCTCATAGGATTTCCTCTTTTCCATCGCCACAGGAGCTTCTACTAGAAGAAGTGGAACCTTCAGTTGAAAAGGATTACACCACTAGTATTGACATTAGATATTGTAAAGACATTGATTGTTTAAAAAATTCTTTAGAAAATATTGATCTTGAAGCTGTAATAATAGATTATACCGTTCCTTGGAATTATTTTAATGGAATAAAATTAGATAAAATAAAAGAATATATTGGTGGTAAATTTTTAAACGCAGATCGGTTGGATTTTTTATCTTTTCTGTTGGCATTTGTAGCTTGTTATTCAAGGGCAAGTCGATTGATATCAGTTATTCCAAGTTTAATAAGAATAAATTTAAAATATAAATATTTACGCGAATTTTTAATATCAAAAATGGAACTAATTGGAGTAATAAATCTGCCCGTTGCTCCTTTTGCTTCTGCAGCTAGTATCTCAACGGATTTATTGGTAATGGAGCAGCTTAGAGGTAATGAGGTTAAAAAAGTATTCTTTTTTTCATTGGCGAATAAAGGAGAATTAATTAGTCTGGAAGACAATGAGTTTTTATCGGATCTTAAAGCTGGATTGCGAGGGGAATCTTCAAAATCTGGATTTTATGCGACTTTAGAAAATAAATCAACTTGGATTGCGCCACTCTCAAACCTTCCTGAAGTTTTGGCTTTTAAACAGCATATACACAAGATAGCTAATACCAGGCCACTAGGAGACTTATGCGAAATATTCTTGGGACTTAAACAACCTATCAAAGAAACTTCTAAGAAAAAAGATATCCCAATAATTAGAGGAAGAGATTTATCATCCAATGAAATTAAAATGGATGATTTAATTTGCGGAGATCTTCATGAAAAATTACTCGAAAAGGCTAAAGTAAAACAAGATGATATTTTATTACAGAGGGTTGGAGCATCTCCCAAAAACATAATTGTTGGCCCTGAAATCGAGGGTGCGGTTGCAGCATCGAGCGTTATCATAATTCGGCCCAAAGAGAAATCGATAGATCCCCAAATAATTTCTCAATTCATGGCATCCAGAGCTGGCCAGAGTATAATCTCAGCAATAAATTGGACTGCGAGTGGCATTCCAACAATAAATATAACTGAACTAAAAAAAGTTCCTATTCCTATACTAGCAAGTGATATCATGGAAAATTTAGATGAATTGAGGCAAATAGAAAGAGATATGAGAATACAAGCAGATAAAATAGAATCTCTCAGATTGAATCTGTTCAGTACAGAGAGCGCGAATGATTTGAAAATGAACTTATTTGAAATCCGCCAGACAGCAAGAACAATGGCTGCAAGCATTCAGCAAGCAGAAAAATTTGAATTCCAAATCAGAAATTTTTACCCTTACCCACTAGCGTATCCCTATAGGAAATTAACTAGCATAGATCTAATCCAAGATCTCTATATGGAACAACTGCGCGTTGCCGAGAATATCCTAGCATTTTTGGGATCGATAACCTTAGCGCTGTTGGGAGAAAAAAATCTAAAAGAAATCGAAATAAAGAAAGGTGGGATTTCTCCTGGTACTTGGAGAGATTTTTGCCAAAATGGTGCCAAAACGCTTGAAAATCGTAGAGATATTGAACTCGCCGTTACGATGTCGTCTCTATGGGGTAGAAGAAATAGATCGTTTTATGATCGAATAGAAGAGTTGATAGTTGCAAAAAATGATTATAAACATGATAGGGGACCAAAAACTGATGACGAATTTAAGTCCGCAACATCAAGAATTGGATCTATATTAGATCTCGTGATGAAAGACTTGGCTTTCTTTACCGATTATCCTATACAATTGATAAGGGACTATGACTGTATAAGGGGAAGCACAAGATACAGCGTGAAATCTCTAAGCTGCAGGGGAGATCATCCTGCTCTGCCACAAGAATCCTTTGAGTATTCACAAGGGCTAAAAAAGAATGACCTGTATATTAGAATAGACTCGAACAGTCTGATTTCATTGTATCCCTTCATTACATCTCTATCATGTAAACAATGCAAAACCCGAGAAATATTTTTTATTGATAAATGGGGGAGACATGAAGATGATTTTTCATTAAAGAGCTTTGAGTATGGGCATTCCCTGAAGAATCTTGAAATTGGAAAAGAACTTACACGAATTTATGGTGACTAATGTCAGAAAGTATACCTCATCAGTGTCTGGCAGAATCGCTGAATATACATCAATCCATCCTAAGCTCGACGCATGCGATACGATGAAACAGACCTCTGCTCTTGAATTTGAATATTCTGAAATCTCAACTCATGAAGCTCGAACTTGGCAATATGGATTTGTCCTAAGCTTCTGAGCTCCTGCCGCAAGCTCAATAGGTTACTACCCTGATCATGGGCATGCCTCCACGATGTAACTTTCCGATTTAGGCAAAAGGGCTGATGACTGGCAGCTGCGGGCGGGGGCGCTGGCGACGCCTTCGAGCTGAATAAAGCCGCTTGCTTTTGGCCCGCCTGGCGCATATTTGTCTAATTATAAAACTTTAGGGCTTCTTCCGAGATCCGCCAGCACCACCGATGAGATCCTGCCAGATTCGGATTGGTCAAGATGTACAGAGCAATAGCCTTTGAGCCTTATTAAGATTAGCCGCAATATCAAGCCTGATGCCACCAGTCGACCTCTGCCGCCAATAGTATCCAAGCCTCCCCGGCGTTGAGGGGGCCTAGGGCATTAGCGCGGGAGGGCCGGAGGCCCGACTCGCGGCGTACCATAAAAAAAAACAGCTTGCTTAGATCAAAATTTGCCTTAATAACAGCTTGGATTCAGGAAATCGACCGTGGCATTATTCGATGTCTTTCACATCTCATGAAAGCAATTCAAACTTTGCATGGGTACGTCGGAAGAATTTAAGAATTAATATATTTTAATCAAAAACATCAAAGGTTCCGGTTTCTGAATCATATACCCTCCAGGCTCTGATTCCTCTAATCTTGCGCTCTCTCTCGAACTCTTTAAGCTCATCGAATCTTGCCCCAGAATCTAATCCGCTTTTCAATGATAAAATTGCAGAAAAAGCGAAAAATCCGAAAGATATAAGGGTCCATGCAGGAAATTTTAATCCAAGAAATTCAAATCCAATGAATTTAAATCCTAAGAATTCAAGCGGTGGTATATCTTTGCCAGATAGAAAAACTAAAAATACAATTGCAAGAGCAAGACAAACCATAAATCCCATTGGCCCGGAATCCGCACCGCTCTTCGCTGGGGTGATTGCACATCCGATATGATCACATTCCTCTGACGGAGAAGGCTTGTTTTTCCATTCCATGCCACATTCGGTAACATATTTTTCCGGCCCGCTGTCTCCACCACCTATACCATACACGGTTTGATATGCCCTAATCTTGCCATCCACAGTTTGTATCTTTACTACCATGGGCTTGCCGCTCCAAGCAGTGTGGTTATTCAAATTTTATTAGTCAATCTATTTACTACGGATTTTATCTTTTTATTATCTTAATCCCTTCCACAAACCTCTCTTTCCTCTTGTTGAGGTATTCCTCAATAGTAAGAGGGCGCTTCACTAAATCCACAAAGTCTTTTATGTTTATTCCCAGCTCTTTTGCCATTGGACCTAACAATCTGGGACCGATCTCTTGATTCTTCCCATGACTTACATGAGTCCCAGCTTCCTTTTTCCCATTGATATATAAATGATAGTATTTATGTTTATTATTACTTTGCTGAAAGCCCTTTCGTTTTAGTCCTGCTTCGACCTCATCCTGGTTGAGCGAGGTCATTAATTCACCTCAAAGAGTCCTAACAGGACTTCTCGCAACAGCTTTCCGGTCTCACCTAGATCATCCTCGGGACAGAGTGCATATTCCGTCCATAGTTCATCTATGAAGTCATGGAGTTGATTTTCTGCCTCGTAATAATCTGTGGAATACCCAACGGCGTCGACGTAGGGTATGCTCAGAACCCAGAGACCTTCATCGTATTCAACGCTCACTTCAATGGGAATTCGGGGGACAAAGATACGATCTCCTGCCTCAAATTCTTCCAGCTGATAGCTCTCATAAGGCTCAATTTTATCCACATAAAAATTCTTGATCTTTGGACTGCCGCTAATGCGCTCGGCACGTCCGGTTAATTTAACCGGATGTCCCAGTAGATCCCTGGCCCTGGCCTCCAAATCGCCGGGGTATACCGCCTGGAATTTCTCGCCTATTCTTTCGATCTTCATTACCTTCTCAGGGTCAACTCGCAAGTCTGCTAAGAGCCCTATTCGGACTTCCTGGCCCAAATGTCGCTGACGTTGAGAAATCAATCCTTCAATGCGGCCCCGATTAGCGGCTTTCATTTCAAAGCTTCTGCCGCCCTGGCCCTCAAAGTGCAATGCATAATTGGGCTTCTTCGGGTATAGATTAAGTAGATCCAGGAGCAAACGCGATCTGTAAGCATGATCGGGGACAACATCGTCCACTTCTCGACCCTCTTCGCCCTCAACTGAAGCAATAAAATCTGTGATTTTAGTGATCACTCTCGGCCCGGGCGGTTGATACTTTTGAAAATTATCGATCTCGGGCTGTCCATATTTAACTGCCGACTCAACTTCAACTACGACGCTGCCTGAACTGATTGATTTAATTAGAAGACAATAGTCATCCAAAATCTGCTTTTTAAGTCGGCCGCCCTCACTGAATGGTTGGCCTTCCAGAAAACTGCCCATGTGCCAGGCAATCTCTTGCAGGGATATCAACAATTTTCCAGCATCCTCCAATCCGACTTTTTCCCCCTCAGAGGTGCATAATCTTAATATCAAAGTCGATTGCCCTGAATCCATTATGATTAACTTTCTTTCCCATTCTATTTCAATTTAACTGGATTTGGACACTAACATCAAATATTATCTTTGGAGCCTTGACTTCGATTTTCTCAGATAAACAAGAGATGCGCTTTCCCGTTGCTTCGATCACTGGCCCGCCTGCACGACGAGCTTTTCCTGGCCATGACAGAGGAGCTGATGACCGACGGGCTGCGAGCGGGAGGCACTGGTGGAGGCATAGAGATCCGGTTGGAGATGGTGGTTGGAGGCAGGCGGTCAGCTGGCCCGACGTAGACATATTCTTATAATTATAATATTTAGGGCTTCGCTCAATTCCCATTTCCAAAAAAATCAATATCGCAGGTGCTGCACTATCCAGCAACCTTTGCCGCCACTGTATCCAAGCCACCCCGGCGCAGAGGGAGCCAGGGCACTTCCGCGCGTAAAACCCGCGCGCTTCGCCCACTAAAAAAAACTGATTTCAAGGATTAATATTAATCTAAAGAAAACATTTCTCCAGCCGACACATTAATTATTCCATGAAGTTAGAGACTGCAAAAGGTCAGGCGAAATCTCATGAGTGAACGCTCCTCCGTCCAAAATCCCATGCTGCGCTATGTCGACCAGATCGGCTGGCATTATGTCAGTCCAAAAGATGCTCTCCTCCTGCGAGGTGGCGAGGCGGGCCTTTACTTCTCAGACATTTTATTGGCCCAGCTCCAGAAACTCAATCCAGTTGTGGCCGACCCATCCCGCGCTTCGGAGATCCTGCGCAAGCTCAACCTCCTCCGTCCCAGCATCGAGGGCAACCGGGACGCTCTCTCCTGGCTGCGAGGTGAGCAGTCGATCTATGTGCCGGAGGAGAACAGGGAGAGAAATGTCCAGCTCATCGACTTCGACTTTCCAGAAAATAACATCTTCCAGGTGACTGATGAGTGGAAGCATAAAGGTGCCGCTTTCCCCAACCGGGCGGACGCCGTCTTTCTCATCAACGGCATTCCCGTTGCACTGGCTGAGACGAAGAACGCTGAGAAGAGAGATGGAGCAGCAGAGGGAATGACCCAGATCCGGCGCTACCACCTTGAGACTCCGGAGATGCTGATTTTGCCCCAGGTCTTCGAGGTCACAGAACTGATCAAATTCTTTTACGGCGCCACCTGGTCTACCAGCAGAAAGAACCTCTTCAACTGGAAGGATGTAGTGCAGGGCGACTACGAACACACCGTCAAGACCTTCTTTGACCAGAAGAGAATCCTCAAAGTCATGCATGACTATATCATCTTTCTGAGCCGGGACGACGACCTGGTCAAGATCATACTAAGGCAGCACCAGACCCGGGCAGTGGAGAAGGTCATAGCCAGAGTACGCGACCCGGAGAAGAGGCGGGGCCTGGTCTGGCATACCCAGGGCTCGGGCAAGACCCTCACCATGATCACCATCGCCTCCAAGCTCCTGAGAGAATCCCAGGGCGCCGGGGCCGAGAAGCCCACCGTCCTCATGCTGGTGGACAGAACGGAGCTGGAAAGCCAGCTGTTCAAGAACATTGCCGGCTATGGCATAGGCTCCGCCCAGATCGCATCTTCAAAACGCGAACTGAGAAAGATCCTCTCCTCCGACTACCGGGGCCTTGTCGTCTCCATGATCCACAAGTTCGAGGACATACCTGCAGACATGTCAACCCGTGAGAATGTGATTGTCCTGGTGGACGAGGCCCATCGCACCACAGGCGGAGACCTGGGCAACTACCTTCTGGCAGCCCTCCCCAATGCCACCTACATCGGCTTTACCGGCACGCCCATCGACAGGCTCACTAAGGGCAAAGGCACATTCAAGGTCTTCGGCATAGACGATCCCCAGGGCTATTTGGACAAGTACTCCATAGCGGAATCGATCGAGGACGGAACAACTGTCCGGCTCAACTATGCCATAGCCCCCTCAGACCTTCTGGTGGACCAGGAAACCCTGGAGAGCGAGTTTCTCGATCTGGCCGCCGCCCAGGGGATCAGCGATATAGACGAGCTCAATGCCATCTTAGACCGGGCGGTCAAGCTCAAAGAGCTGCTGAAGTCCCCGGACCGGATAGGCAAGGTGGCAAGATATGTGGCCCAGCACTTTCGGGAGAATGTAGAGCCTCTGGGCTTCAAAGCATTTCTGGTGGCTGTCGACCGCCCCGCGTGTGCCGCTTACAAAGAAGAACTGGACAAATACCTGCCGCCTGAGTACTCCCAGGTGGTCTATTCGTCAATGCATAATGACCTCACAGAGTTGAGGAAATACTATATCAACGAGGATCAGGAGAAGAAGGTGCGCAAAGATTTCCTGAAGAAGGACTCCCTTCCCAAGATCCTCATAGTCACCCAGAAGCTCCTGACAGGCTTTGACGCTCCTATTCTATATTGCATGTACCTGGACAAGCCCATGAGAGATCACGTCCTCCTCCAGGCGATAGCCAGGGTCAACCGGCCTTATGAGGATGAGAGCGGCCTGGTCAAGCCCTGCGGCTTCGTCCTGGACTTTGTGGGCATATTCGAGAAGCTGGAACGGGCCCTGGCCTTCGATTCAGACCTGGTGGCATCGGTCATCAAGAACATCGATGTCCTGAAGCTGCTCTTTGAGACCTATATGACCGGACCGGCAAAGGAGTATATCGCCCTCTCCAAAGGTTGGGACGACAAATCCAAAGAGAAGGCCATCGATTACTTTAAAGATAAGGAGGTCAGGGAGAACTTTTTCTGGTTTTTCAGACAATTGCAGAACATCTACGATATACTCTCCCCCGATGCCTTTCTGCGACCTTACATGAATGACTATCAGAGTTTGGCCCGGCTCTATGGCCTGATCCTCAACGCCTATATGGATGTTTATGTAGACCAGGAGATCACTGCCAAGACCCGGGAGCTGCTGCAGAAATATACGACTGGCGGATCGATGGAGCCACCAGGAGCCATTCACGAATTGGGCCCAAAAGAGTTGAAAGCCTTAAGAGATAGCGGAGTCTCGGATACCACAAAGGTCCTTAACCTGAGAAAGCTCATCGCCCTGGCCTCCAAGGGCAGTAACAATCCCATTCTCCGACTGATCGGGGAGAGGACAGAGGCGATTCGGCAAGATTATGAGGACCGACAGATCACCACACAAGAGGCATTGATCCGTTTTGAGGGGCTGGCCCGGGATTATCTCAATGCAGATAAGGAACGAGAGAGATTAGGCCTGGATGAGAGTTCCTTTATCATCTACTCACTCCTGAAGCCAGAAGTGGAGGAAATTCTGCCCGCTCAGGCAAAGGAGATCAATACCCTATTCCAGAGCTTCCCTGACTATCGATGGGATGAAAAGCAGGAGCAGAAATTGAGGGCAGGTCTCTACAAATACATGCTGCCAATTGCAGGCAAAGAGAGATTCATCAAGCTTACAGATGACCTATTGAGGTTGCGGCGGGAATGAGATAATGAAAAAGCAAAAGCCAGGGGAAAGGCCCATAACTGACAGAGCTCCAATAGACAGAGTTGCCACCAACAGAGCCATAATTGTCAAAGCCGCATATACCACTCCAATAGACAGGTCGCTTGCGGAGAAATCCGCAATAGACAAAGCCTCAACAGACAGATGGCACGATGCCGATGATCTAAAATGGACCGCACGCAACTGGGCCTCCAGAATGGGGGTCAAAGTCCCCCAGATCTACATCCGCCAGATGACGACCAAATGGGCATCGATATCGACTTCGGGACATCTTACTCTGAATGCTGAGCTTCTGAACATTCCAAAGAGCCTTGGCGAATTCGTGCTCGTCCATGAGATCGTGCACAGGCTGGTTCCCAACCACGGCATGCTCTTCAAGAGCTTTCTCTTTGCCTATATGCCCGATTGGCAGGAGCGGGAGCGATCCTTAAGAAGCCTGGAGAGAGAACGGATTGAGCAAAAGTGATGCTTATCGATCATTTTTTCATCACCGCTTTTTCTATCCAGCGTCCTTTATCGCCATTGTATCCAAGCCTCCCCGGCGCTGAGGGGGGGCAGGGCACTTCCGCGCGTAAAACCCGCGCGCGTCGCCCACTAAAAAAACAGATTTAAAGGATTAATATTAACCTCAATATATCAAGAACAATCGACAGCCCACATGTATTTCCTGGCTCTGATAGTCGCCGGCCTCTATCACGCGCAACAACCGCGCGCTGCGCCCCACTGAAAAGAGGCATAAGAAGCCACAACGCAATCATAATGAAATCATCATTATAATTCCAGGATGTCTCTGAGCTAACTCATGATAACAGTTAAATCCCATACTGGAATAGAATCCATTATGTTCTCAGAGTACATCAGAGCAGCTTTGAGTCGGGCCAAATACGAATCCCTGGAGGATGGCTCTTACATGGCTACGGTAGCCGGCCTTCCGGGAGTGATCGCTACCGGAGAGACGATCGAAACTTGTCGGGACGATCTCATTGAAGTAATTGAAGAGTGGGTTGCCATACGCCTGCAAAGAGGCTTTGCTATACCGGCCATCGATGGTCATACGATAGACGTCTCTGGGGAGCCGATGGCTATTGTGTAAATTGACTCCGGTCCCTTACCGCGTCCTCATAAAAAAGCTCAAAAATCTGGGCCAGGAGGGACCACACTCTGGCAACAAGCACCCTTACATGATCATTGGAGAGACGGTTATCATATTGCCAAATCCTCATCAGGGCAGGGATGTGGATGTTCGCCTGATCAAGACCATTCTGAAAGATGCCGGTATATCTCGAGAAGAATGGCTTTCAGCTTAGTGAAAATTGCAGGTCACAATCGACTGATCCAACCTGCAAGGTGAGTTCTCCCGAGTCATGCGAGAGGGGCTGATGGCCGGCAGGCTGCGGGTGGGGGCGCTGGTGGAGGCATAGGAGGCTAGCGGTCATCTGGCCCGCGCAGTGTATATTTTGCTAATTATAAATGCGCGCGCTCTTTTTGGGCGGCGGGTTCCGGGTGCAACCAGCTGATAAAAACGTCAAATGAATGGAAAATATCTATATCGCTTTTTCATCACCACCACTCATCATCACCAATAGCCCCACTGCTGCTAAAGCCGCAGCTGCAGCACCATATAGAAACGAAGCCTCTGCCCCCCACAGAGACCATATGGCTCCAGCAACTAGGCTGGAGATGATGGAGGCCACTCCCACTGCCCCGTAGTATATGCCCAGAGAGCTGCCCCGAAGTCCGGCCGGACAGAGGTCGGAGACATAAGCCCTCTCCGAGCCGTCCACCAGGGCATAGACCAGGCCGTACATAGCAAAAAGGGCAATCAAGCCCCAGAGGCTGGAGACGGCGGCAAATCCAACTGCCGTCAGGGCAAAAAGAGAATATCCCAGGAAGAGAACCCTCTTTCTTCCCACCCGGTCAGACCAAATGCCCACCGGCATGGCCAGGAGGGCATAGACCAGATTGAAGAGCAGATAGAGAAGAAGGGGCGCTGCCACTGCCATCGATCCGGAGAAATGGTCCTGGGCGCGGAGGATGAAGAACATATAGCTGAAGTTGCCCAGGGCGAAGAGGCAAGCGATGAATAGAAAGCGCTTCAGCTCCGGCGATAGAGAGGAGAGATTCAATCTGATGCTGCTAGTGCAGCAATCTGGAGCGCGAGAGCTCTCTTTTACCCAGTAGAAGGGAAGCAACGCCGCCACTGAGAGGATCCCCGCCAGCATCAGAATGGAAGGGTAGCCAAAGCCGCCCTGCCAGAGGAGATAGGCCAGCATCGAGCCGACGACCGCACCCGCTGAGTCCATGGCCCGGTGCAGGCCAAACCCCCGTCCTCTGTGGCCCTGATCAGTGGACTCGGATATCATGGCGTCTCTGGGAGCGGACCTCACTCCTTTGCCGCTTCTCTCCAGGGTCTTGAGGAGGAAGACATGCTGCCAGGCAGAGGCAAAAGGCAGGAAGAGCTTGCCCATTGCCGATATGGCATATCCGGCCACCACCAGCGGCTTTCTCCTGCCCAGGCGATCAGACCAGCATCCCGAGAGGACCTTGAGGATGCTGGGCAGGCCGTCGCTCACCCCGCCGATGAGGCCAACCGCCATGCTGCCTCCACCAAGTTGAGCGATGAAAAGAGGGAGGATGGGCTGGATGATCTCGCTGCTGATGTCGTTGAGAAAGCTGACAACGCCCAGCAAGAGGACGTTCATCCTCGTCTTTGCATCCGTCCGCTGATCGGGCTTTGGGCCTGTGGCAGGAGTCGCCATTTAGTTCTTCTTTGGGCTTGGCTTTTTTGCTTTTTTAGTGAAAAAAATGGGTCTCGATATCATTCCACCTGAATTCTCTGGGAGTCTACTACCATTAGCTTGGGAAGATGGACCTCCAGGATGCCATTATTGAAGCTGGCTTTAACCTGCTCCGGCTTGACCTCAAGAGGCAGCTTGATCTCACGTTCTACATTTCGGTTCTCTATCTCCTGATGCAGGTATTTTCCCTCACGGGCCGCTGCTTTGGCGCTTATGGTGAGGGTGTCCTCCGTCACTCGGAGATCGATCATATCCTTGCTCCTTCCCGGCAGGGATACGAGAGCGACCAGCTCGTCCTTTCCGTCCATGAGATCTATAGCAGGCTGATCCTGGCTCTTCTCCATAGAGATATCGCTTGGCAGGTCACCCAGTATCTTCTTCGCCGCCTGAATTGATATGCGAGCAACTTCAACCGCTGCATTGCCTATCATCTGCTCCAGATCGCTGCTTCCAGATGGATATGATTTCATATACAAAAATAGGTCGTTGTATCATAAAATCCTTTGCTTCCTTGCCGCGGGGAGAGCAAATTACTTAAACGCCTCTTTCGAGTGGAATGCTGTGAAGGACGGGGAAGCACTGAAACTGAAAAAGCCAGTAATAGAGGCGTGCATCAAATCAGCTCGGAAATATGGAAAGAGCGATGCAATAGGACTTCTGCGAGGCACCCTCTTCCTAGAGAGTGAACCCATGTCCCTGGATGTGCTAGCAGAGAGGACCGGCTACAGCAAAACCACCGTCCGTTCCAGCATGAACCTGCTGGAGAGCCTGGGGATAGCTCGCCGAGTGGTCGACCCCCAGGATGTGCATCATAACATCAAGCAGCATCGCTACGCCCTGGTGAACGATGCCGAGGCAAAAAGGCAGGTCATTCTCTCAGCAGCCAAAGAGGAGGTTGATCTGATCCTGCAAGCCCTTCTTCAGGTGAGAGATGACCTGGAAAGAGGAGAGAACGAATGGTGCAATAGAGCAAGGGATAAAGGGTACAAGCGAGAGAAGGATGAAGGGTACAGGAGAGACGATAAGCTAAAAGCCCTTTTAGCGGAATCCTTGCAGTTTTATGAGGAGATGAAAAGGACGCTGGATCTGATAAGCCGGTTCACCTCAAAGGAGCTGATAGAGATTCTGGAAGAACATGATAGATAAAAGAGCAATCTCTCTGTCGCTCTCTAGCCGGCCAGCTATCGTCGATTAAGATCTCATCTCAAAGCCCGACCTTTAGGATTTATGCTCTGGTCGTTCTTCTTGGCCAGGCAAGAATCCAAGCCGCCAGCAGCCACAAGAGAAGGAATGCAATGACGAGCCTTATCATGATCAATCACAATCATTAATAGTTATGTTTTGGTATATCTATGTTTTCCTCAGTCGAAGCTAGATGAGGGATTGGAGAAAATAAGCTGCAAATGGCATAGCCTGATATATGTTGCAGCCCAAATATCTTGAAATGGTGTTTGGATATGAGAGCGATCAATGCTGTTTTGCTCCTGGCTCTGCTGCTGACCTTTTCTGGCTGCGTTGAGCGGCCAGAGGCCCCGGCGGTCTCAGAGCAGCAGGCTACAGAGGAATGGAAGGCCGATGGGATAGTTAGCGAGGGGGAATACACCCGCAGCATGCTCCTTCAGGCCCCGACCAGGCAGGGCTATAGCGGCGGAGACATGCAGATCTCCTGGAGAAATGACGAAGAAGATCTCTATCTAGCCCTGAATGGCAGCACCCTTGGCTGGCTGGCGCTGGGCTTTGAGCCTCTGGAGTGGATGAAGGACTCCGATATAATCCTGGCCTCGGTGGACAAAGGCACTGCTGTGGTATTGGATGAGTACTGCACAGGCAACTACGGCCCCCATATCGAGGATACCATGTTGGGTGGTACAGACGATATCCAGGAGTTTTCTGGAAGCGAATCAGCTGGCAGGACCACAATAGAGCTGAAGAGATCGCTCCAGTCCCATGACCGGTTTGACAAGTCCTTCACCCCTGGACAGGCGGTCTCCATCATCTGGGCGCTGTCAGACAATCCCGACATCAGCCAGAAGCACGATGTGGCCTATGGCGAGGGCATCCTCTCCTTGACCCGCGCTGGTGGTGTGGCGTCCGCTTCCCTCCCAGGATCGCTGACCCCGATAGAGAAGGATGGTCTCATCTTCATCTGGGAGGAGGAGAAGGCAGCCCGAGACATCTACTCATCGCTATATGAAAAGAACAATCTCACCATCTTCCTGGATCTGACCAGATCAGAGGAGAGCCACATGGACCAGGCAAAGGCAGTGATCGATAAGTACGGCCTTGTCCTTCCGGCGGATGTGCCAGGAGTGTTCGAAAACCAGACACTGCAGGATATCCACGACCGCCTCCTGGCAGAGGGATTGGAGTCCGATGAACAGGCCCTGAAGGTGGCGGCTGAATTCGAGGAGATAAGCATCATGGACCTGGAGGCTGAGCTGGCGGCGGCGGAGAACGAGGATGTCAGGACCATGTATCAGGGACTCCTGGCCGGCTCAAGAAAGCACCTTCGCTCTTATGTCGCCGACCTAAAAGAGCAGGGAATAGAATACGAGCCGCGCCATCTTCTGAGGAGCGAGTTTGAAGAGACCGTACGAGTATAAATGGGATGGAGAGGAGTCTTGAAAAAAGCTCCTCTGACAGAGAGATGGCAGAAACCAAAAGATCTCTCTGTGAAAGCCACGATCACTGCCATACTGGAAAGACTGGAAATGCAGATAAAAAGCGGCCCTGACGCGTCATCCTTAAGCACCCAGCGGCCGTATAGTAACCCATGCTCCAGGACCTTTGTCTGACCATTGTGGTTGAAAACTCCTCTTCCCTTGAAAACGACCATCTGCAGGCCCAGCACGGCCTATCCATTCTGCTGGATCTGGATATGAATCTGGGATCAGAGAACATGAAGCTTCTCTGGGACACCGGGGCCACGCCGGAGGTGATGCTCCATAATCTCGATGCTCTGCATATAGATCCAGAAGAGATCGATCTGATCTGCCTCAGCCACGGCCACTACGATCACACTGGGGGACTGATGGGCGTGCTGCAGAGGAGGAGGGCACCGGTTCCGATCGTTGCCCATCCTGATATCTTCGCCCCCAAGCTGAAGGTCCGGCCCTTTTTAAAGTACATAGGCGCCCCCTTCACCCGGGACCAGCTGGAGGCTGCTGGAGGGATAATGCTTCCCTGCCGGGGCCCGGTAACGCTGGCTCCAGGGGTCATGACCACCGGAGAGGTGCCCCGGATGGAGGCCTTGGAGACGGTTGAGGGATTCTGGACCATGAAAAATGACCAGTATACTCCCGACGCCATGCCTGATGATCAATCACTGGCCATACATCTGCCTGGAAAGGGGCTGGTTGTGATCAGCGGCTGCGCCCACAGCGGCATCATCAACACCATAAGATATGCCCAGAGGATAACGGGAGAGGAAAGGCTGTATGCGGTGATAGGCGGATTCCACCTCATGGGTGCAGACAATAAGCGCATAGATGCCACCGCCCGCGCCCTGCTCGACCTGGACTCGGCAGTTGTCCGGCCGGGTCACTGCACCGGTCAGAAGGCCCTCTCCCGGCTACAGGATATACTGGGGGAAAGCTGCCAGCCTCTGGCGGTGGGAGATTCAATCGAGTTTTAAGGATAATGGAGATGGGGGGATGGAGAGATTGATAGCTTTTGGGCCTGTGCCTTCCCGCAGGCTGGGACGATCCCTGGGGATCAACAACATTCCTGCCAAGATCTGCAGCTATTCCTGCGCCTACTGCCAGGTGGGCAGGACTCTGCAGATGTCGGCAGAGCGCCGCTCCTACTATCTACCCCAGCAGATCTTCGACCAGGTGGCCCAGAAGGTGGCAGAGGCAAGAGATCTAGGCCTGACTATAGATTACTTATCTTTTGTTCCTGACGGCGAGCCCACGTTGGACAGCAACCTGGGCGAAGAGATCGATATGCTCAAAACACTCGGCATAAAAATAGCGGTGATCAGCAATGCCTCCCTGATCTGGGATGAAAAGGTTCGAGAGGATCTATTCAAAGCGGACTGGGTGTCGGTCAAGGTGGATTCTCTGGAGGATAAAGCCTGGCGGCGAATAGACCGGCCCCACCGCAGTCTCAGGCTCGATACGATCCTTCAGGGAATCAAAGATTTCGCCCGGGAATATAGTGGCATCCTGGCCACGGAGAGCATGCTCTTAGCCGGCATAAACGATTGTAAGGCCAGCCTCCTGGCCCTAGCTGAGTTCCTGGAGGGGATCGATCCTGAAGTATCCTATATCTCCGTTCCCATCCGTCCTCCAACAGAATCATGGGTACAGATGCCCTCCCCGGAGAACCTGTGCCTGGCTTATCAGATATTCAGCCAGAGGCTGAAGAGGGTCGAGCTCCTGGTCGGATATGAGGGAGACAGCTTCGACTTCACCGGCGAAGCTAAAGAGGATATCCTGGCGATCGCCTCCGTTCACCCCATGAGAGAAGCTGCCTTGAGAAGATTTTTAGAAAAATCTGGAAATAGCTGGGATATAATAGAAGAGCTGCTGGAAAAAAAAGAGCTCCTCCGAATTGAATACCAGGGCAATAGCTTCTACTTAAGGCGCCCTGAGAGACAGGATAAGATAGGAGCCGAATAAGAGTGTTGCGGGATATTTTGCGAAGCCCATCCTGCCCCAAAATCCGCTGTGAGATCCCGATCAAGGAATCTCGATAAGCGATCCTGACCGGTGATCTTGGGAGCGGAATTCTGTTCAGTCTTATCCCATCTGGGCAAATTTCTTGCCCATAATTTTTGGCCTATTCGATCTATGCCTGGCGGCTTCCCTGTATGGTTCCCGACCAGGCCCCTCCCTGAGCATCATAAGCATTGAAGCTGCCGGAGAGATTATCTTTGCTCATGGTTAGAGTGCACCGGTAGAGCATCATGTTCTGCATATCGACCATATCCAGATAGAGCACATCCTTCGCCGTCCATCCGCTGGCAGACAGGTCTTTTGTCGTTCCGAACGAGGTGAGCATGCCCCGGCCAAAGACTGCATCCTTGTTCTGCACGAGCGTAAGATCAACCGTGCCCGGCAAGCTGCCATATAGATTCAGCCTCCAGTTGCCCCGCAGATCCTGAGTGATCTGAACGAAGGGACTCAAATACTCCCGGCCGCTGATCTTATCCAGGTACTCCGCCGAATGCTGTGGATCGATCGGACGCATCAACGGGTCAATGCTCAGTGGATCGGCATTTGGATCGATATAGGTCTTAATATTGTCCTGGCCAGAGATTGCTCTCGACTCGCCTGGCATGAGGAAGATATCGCTTCCCAGTGGATCATAAGCCTGGGCCAGCATGAAGAGGCTGGCCATCAGACAGATCATCAAGGCCCCACGGGCCAGAGGATATTTTGCTTTCATCTTGATCAAAACCCCCAATTCATCTTCGTCGTCTTATTAATAAAAAATTCGCCTTCTAAAGCTGCCCCTCCAGGCCCTTGTACATATCTTCTATAGCCTCAGCCACCGGTCCTCCGATCTCCACCACCGCCTGCGCCTTGACCATTGCCTCGATGACCGAGGTATGATAGGGCAGCCTTCCCGCGATCTTCACCCCTCTCTTACCGCACAGCTCCTCGATCTTTCTTGCCGCCTCAGGGTTGAGGTCATACTTGTTGATGCAGACGGTCGTCTTTATGCCGAAGTGGTCGGCCACATCCAAGAGCCTCACCAGATCGTGCTCTCCAGTGACTGTGGGCTCCGTCACCACCAGCGCCAGGTCGACTCCGGTCAATGATGCGATCACCGGACAGCCTATGCCCGGAGAGCCATCTATGAGGATTAGATCAAGATTCTTCTCTGCCGCCAGGTCGCGAGCCATCTCCCTGACCATGGCCACCAGCTTTCCCGATGCCTCCTCACCTGGATACAGCTCGGCATGGACCATGGGACCGAATCTGGTCTGGGAAATGTAAGCCTCCCCGGCCTGGACGTCTCTCATATCGACCGCATCCTCAGGACAGACCAGCTGGCATACCCCACAGCCCTCGCAGAGGGGAGTTTCAACCTCAAAATCAGCGATAGCACCAAACCTGCAGGAATCCTGGCAGATCCCGCATTGAATGCACTTTTCTTTATCTATGAATGCCCTCTTGATGCCATAGAACTCCCGCCTTTCCAGGATCTCGGGCTGGAGGATGAGGTGCAGGTCGGGTGCGTCCACATCGCAATCGGCAAAGACTGCTTTTCCTCGGGCGAGAGCTGCCAGTGAGGCGATGATCGAGGTCTTGCCGGTTCCCCCTTTTCCGCTCACTATAGCGACCTGCAACATGCTATCATCTCCTCAATCCTATTTGCCAATTCAACAAACCTCTCCTTCCACTCTGGCATACGCAGGACGAATATCTCTCCCTGGGAGTAGATCTCAGCTATCTTTCGGTCCAGGGGAATCTCCATTAAAAGGGGTATCTTCTTCTCCTCCAGGTAGTGATAGAGCTTCCGGTCACCCACGCCGCTCTTGTTGACCAGAACCGCCTGGGGGATTTTCATCTTGTCCAGCACCTTCAAGGCGATGTCCAGGTCGTACAGGCCAAAGGGAGTGGGCTCGGTGACCAGCAGGCAGAAGTCGCTCCCTCGCACCGACTCCACCATAGAACAAGAGGTGCCGGGCGGGCAATCGACGATCACCGTATCGCCCTGGGCCCTCTGTTTTACTGCTTTGATGAGAGGAGTGGTCCTGGCCTCGCCAAGGGCCAGCTCTCCCCAGACGATATCCATGCCACCGGAACGGGCGTGAAATATCTCCCCTATCGATCGAGAGCCTTCGCTTATGGCCTTCTCCGGGCAGATGATGCTACAGGCCCCACAACCGTGGCAGAGCTCGGGAAAGATCAGCACCGTCCCAGGGAGCACGGCCAGAGCATGATAAGCGCAGACTTCACTGCATTTGCCGCAATGGGTGCACAACTCCTCATCTATCACCGGCACAGCAACCTGGCAGCTCTCTTTCTCCAGAAGGGTTCTGTCCGGAAAGAAAAGGTGAGAATTGGGCTCTTCAACATCACAATCTGCGATTGCAATCCGCCCATCACCCAGGGAATAAAGAGAGGCAGCAAGCGAGGTGGAGACCAGAGTCTTGCCAGTGCCGCCCTTGCCGCTAGCTATGGATAGCTTCAACTCATCCCCTCTAATTCAAAGACTAATGCTTATGATCCTGACAGGCGTTATCAGGGCTGGCTCGGCTCAGCACATCCTCTCTCCAGTCATCGATGGCATCCTTGACTGTGCCTGTAGCACCTACGAACACGTCTATGCCCGCCTCGCTGAAGGCCATGACCGCCTTAGGACCCAGGCCGCCTACAATCAGCACCTGCACGCCCTCGGCAAATATGGTCTCTGTGGGCAGGCCCGTCCCACCCATGTGCTCCGATACATTGGGCAGTACGCAGATCTCATTGTCATTCAGGTCCACCACGGTGAAGGTGGGAGCCCGTCCGAAGTGCTGGCAGATGGCCTCATCCAGGCCGGAATTGCCCATGGTGGGGACGCAGATCTTCATTAAAACTGCCCTCCTCTGCCAGCTCCCCGGCCACCGCCTCGTCCCATGCCCTGGCCGCCGCCCCTTCCAGCGCCGCCACCTCGCCCCATGCCCTGACCGCCCTGACCACCCGGGCCCATGCCGGCATGAGCAGGTACGGATGCACCAGCGATCTTTTGAAGCTCGCCACGCTTGAACTTCTCCACCACGTCTCTGACGCTACCTGCTCCCTGATACTGATAAACATCGATATTGGCTGCGGAGAGGGTCTGCATGGCATTGGGGCCGACGTTTCCGGTGATAAGAGCTGCTGCTCCCTGCCTGGCTATCTCCTGGGCAGCCTGTATGCCAGCGCCGCTGGTTGCATTGACATTAGAGTTAGCAATGGATATCTCGCTCATGCTGTCTGTATCTACTATCACAAAAAAGGGACAACGCCCAAACCTGGGATCCATGGGAGCATCAAGGCCCGATGCTCCTGCAGTAACACTTACCTTCATTAAACCTCACTGATTCTGATTTTTCGAACACATCATGCTCTTGTTCTGGCCGTTCTGCTCCTGCCGACAAATGTCGATGAGATGGAAAGAGCAATTACGCTTATATGCGATATTGTATTTAAAGATTTGTACGATTCCTTTCCGCCTCCAATAGATCTGCCATCAGCTCCTCCAGGGTTTCGGCATCCGTCTGCACCGTCTCTACACCCGCTTCCGCAAAGGCATAGCCAGGTCCTTTGCCCTCCAGGCCCTCTATAGAGAAGACGACATCTGGCTTGAAGCCTAGAAGGAACTGGGCCACCTTCAGGCCCTTGCCCTTGCTCAGATCCTTATGGGGATTGGCTATGATCTCCTGCCGGACAAGTTTCATCTCCTCAAAATCCATCTCTACTAGGGCGAAATAACTGGATTCACCAAAATGCCTGCTCAGCCTTCCACCCATATCTGCCAGAGGAGCCGCGTATCTGCGCCGGCTCTCTACAATGGGCTCATAATGAATCTGCACCCGATCCACCTGCGGTAGCTCTCTTTTAATCCTTGACTCGATCCTCTCGCTGGCCAGGTGGGCCCTCTTCAGATCGACCAGCCTTAGGATTAGATCGGCCTGGACAAAGAGATAACGTCCGGAGTTCCTGGCCACCAGCTCTTTGATGGATACAACCTCAGGAGCCTCCAGAATCAGGGCCCGGATCCTCTTCAGAGTCTGTGCGTCCACTGAGGCATCCAGCAGGACCCGCATGCCGTCGACCAGAATTCCCCAACCCTCCTTGACGATCACCAATGCGATTATCACCGCCGCAATCCTGTCCAAAGGAAGAGAGATGCTCTGAGCGATCAGAGCGAGGAAGACCAGGGAGGAGGTGAGGACATCGGCCTTATGCTGCACCCCATCGGCAATCAGGCTGGGCGATCCGGTCCTCTCTCCAACTTTGATCTGGAAGCTGCCGAATAGATAGGGAAGAGGAATTATCGCTGCCACGGCATAGAGCACCCATCCCTGATAATTGATGGGCAGAGCTTCCCCTCGCACCGCCTCCAGGACGATCTCATAAGCGGTAAGAAACAGCAAGAAGGATATGGCGATGGATGCCAGGTTCTCCACCTTATAAAGCCCCAGAGGAAAACTTTCGCTCTTCCTCTCGGAGATCTTCACCCCCAGGATCAGGGCCAGCGAGGCCATAACATCCACCGTGGAGTGAATGGCATCCGCTCGCAAGGCCAGGCTCCCGGATAGGGCGGAGAGAGTGAGCTTGGCCGCCACCAGGGCCAGGTTGAAGAGCAGAGAGTAGAGGGCTACTCTCAGCACGGAAGGGGCCTGGACGGGATCTATTTCGCGGCTAGCTTGCCCAGATGCCATAGATCCTTTGCAGTAGCTTCAGGCTTCCATTATGCTGCGGTACCCCTCCTCCGATAGGTACTGAGGAGTGTACTCGACCCTCTGCCTTTCCAGGTTATTGACAAATGCCCGGAGATGGTTCTCCGATCCGCGCAATAAATTGGCATACACGAGAAGTATGTCCTCTTTATCCGTTTGCGCCATATATTCCTCCAAATCGAGGATATCTATCTCCTCTATGGCCGCTCCCGCCATGAGGGCGTCACTGACCGAAGTGCTTCCCTGGGCCAGCAGATCATTGTAGAGATCCTGCAGGGTTTCATTGGCAAACTCGCCCTCTCCCATCCTGGGATCCGGCAGGGAATACCTATCAAGAAGCCTTTTTACCGCCGCCTGATGAGTTAGCTCTGCCCTTCCGATGTTCTCGAAGACGCGCATATCCCACATTTCATCCAGTGCCGAATAGACGTCGCCCGCCAGCTTCTCCTCCTCAATCATAAATAGCAGGCCATCGACCTCTGCCTGGGTAAGCTCTCCGGATGGCTCTCCAGCCAGGGCCAGCACCAAAGCACTCTCATTTATCTCACCGTTCGATATCTCATCATCAGGAATCAAAAGATTCTGATCGGACGCATTTGCCCAATTCGAGGCTGCCAGGAGCAGCAGAAATAGGCTGCACAGGAATATCCGTTTCATTTCCATTCTCCATCCTTTCGTATTCATTATAATTCCAATAGGATTTATAGTGATTCCATCAAGACCAATCCCGCCATCATCACCAAAAACCCGGCGATAAGGCCTATGTTTGTGGTATGCTCGCCACCATATCGGTTGGCTATGGGAATGAGCTCGTCAAAGCTGAGGAATACCATGATTCCCGCGACCATTGAGGTGGCGGCAGCCAATAGCCAGTCGTTTAGGAATGGATAGAGGATCAGGATGGCCAGAACCGCTCCCAGGGGCTCAGTCATTCCCGCAGCAAAGGAGATCAGACAGGATTTCCTCCGGTCGGATGTGGCGCAGTAAAGGGGAATGCTGCAGGCCAGGCCCTCAGGGATGTTATGGATGGCTATGGCAATGGCCACAGGCACGCCCAGCCGCAGGTCGGCCAGGGAGACCAGGGCCACAGTCATTCCCTCAGGCAGGTTATGGATGGCGATGCCGATGGTGGTCATGATCCCGCTCCGGTAGAGCCTGTCGCATTGGGAGTCCACCTGGCCATCCATGTGAATATGGGGAATGAGGTGGTCGAGCAGATAGATCAGCACCAAACCCATCAGAAAGAAGAGATTGGCATAGCCGAAGCCCAGGACGATCCTGGAGCTGCAGAAGAGGTCCACAAATCCCACGTAGACCATCACTCCGGCAGCAAAGCCCAGGCTCAGCGAGAGATAGCGCATGTCTGGCCGGGGAATGAAATAAGAGATCAGACTTCCTATTCCCGTGGCCAGGCCGGCAAAGAGGCTCAGAGCCAGGGCGATGAGGATATTACCTTCCACAGTAGATCTATGGCGAGAATATATTTCAATTTGCTGCCTGGACCGAATGGAGGTTTCCTCCAAAAGGATTGAGCTGGTCCAAGGCTGCTGTAAAGGGGGTTTGGAAAGAGGCGATATCATCTGCTGCTGCCCCATCTGGAGCGATGACCGGACCAAACATGTTGGTGGTGTTGCAGAGAAGGGGGAGACAGAAAAGGGTGACTAGCATCGCCTTTTTCATTGATCTTGAGGAATGGATTGTCGCCCGGATACCGTGGGGGTATCCGATTCCACCTATTGCTGGCCACACCATAGAATCCTCAAAGGAGACAATCGCTGTTTTCGACTAAAATCTCAATTTGCAATAATCAAACTGCCCGCCGCCACCCGCCCTGTGAATATGGTGTAGGTGATAAAACCATAGTAGTATTGGTTAGCGGCGATGAAATCAGCTGAGCAATTCGAGCATAAAACCCGAAAGTTCTCTCTTTCCTTTTCAGGCAGCTCCTCCGCCGCCCTTCCCCATAGCATCTGAAAGCACAGCTGTAGATCATCCTGGGCCTGATCGCTTAGGGGCCCCTGAATATCGGCCACGAACGTCCGGCCTCTGATATCCATTAATCCCGCCTCATTCATCCAGAGGGGGGCAGAGAGGATATGAGCTCTCGGGTCCCAGCCCTCCTGGAAGGGATAGCATGCCACAAGGGTGGCATTAAGCCTGGCCTCCAGCAAAGGGTGGCCAGGAAGGAGCTTTTGAGATGACCAGAAGAGGAGGGCAACTGTTCCCCCGGGCCTTGTCACCCGCACCAACTCCTCCAGGGCTGGTAAAGGATTCATTCCCAGGAATCCCTGCGACCTGGGGCCGGGCCACAGGCAGTCGGCGCACCAGACCCAGTCGAAGATATGATCGGGGAAGGGTATGGAGCACACATCTCCCTGCAGGAAAGCCAGCTCGCCCTTCAGCCCTGCACTCTTCGAGGATTCAATTGCCCTGACCAAGCCCTCCTTGCAGATGTCAATGCCAAATACACATCCATCTGGCTTTGCCGCCCTGGCGAGCCACAGGCTGTGATCTCCATTTCCACAAGCGACATCAAGCCCCCGGCTGCCAGGGACCAGCGGGAGAAGAGATATGGCAGAACTTACCGCCGGCTCGGTTAGGCGGTGCATGGCCGAGGCTAGGCTCAGATAGTCCAGATCCGTCATCAAAGGACTGTTGCCGCCTCAAATGTTAAAGCTATTCCATACTTCATACTATTATGGATAGCATAGAGGTCTTTGAAGAAAATGCGGCAGAGTATGATGAATGGTATGATGAGAACCCAGCCGCCTACATTTCCGAGATCCAGGCCTTGAGATCTCTCATCCCATCTTCTGGAACCGGCTTGGAGGTTGGGGCGGGAACAGGCAGATTCGCCGCTCCTCTGGGCATCAAGATCGGTGTGGAGCCCGCGCAGGCGATGGCGAAGAGGGCAAGAGCAAGGGGGATCGAGGTCATCTATGCGCTGGCAGAAGCGCTTCCTTTTCGGGATGAGTCCTTCGATTTCGTCTTGATGGTGACCACCGTATGCTTTCTTGATGATCCCCTCCTTGCCTGTCAGGAGGCGAAGAGGACTCTTGTGCCCGGCGGCAGTCTCATAATAGGGATGATCGACCGGGATAGCCCGGCGGGAAGGGATTATGATAGAAAGAAAACCACCAGCAAATTCTACAAATTCGCCCGATTTCGTTCTGCCGATGAGGTCATGAGCTGGCTGAAGGATCTCGATTTCTATGATATTCTAACCCGTCAGACCATATTTAAAAATTCAAAGACGGGTGCAGTTGACGCAGAGCCGTTTACAGAGGGGCATGGCAGAGGGGCCTTCCTGGCCCTCTCCGCCCGGAAGAGGGACAGGCCTCAGAAGTGACAGAATGAGATGGCCTAATTCTTCCATTGCTATTGTGCCCATTGCTAATGCGTCCACTCGATTATCTTCACCTCAGGACCGATCTTTTTAGCGATGCACTCCTTGATCTCCTCGAAGTGAGGGCAGGGAAAGCCGATCGGATTGCCCTTGCTGATGCAGGAGGCAATGACTATCGCCTCTGCTCCCCGATCAACCATCATCTTCGCCCTGGGAACTGCTCTCTTTCCCGGACATCCGCCGCAGGAAAGAAAGCCGACGATCTCAACCGGCCCCGTATCCGCAAAAGCCATCTTCCCCTCTGATGCTACCACAAAGTCCATCGTCCCCGGACACATATCCTCAGTCTGCTGACATCTTATGACGCCCACCTTAATCATTTCATTCACCTCATTCGCGCAATTAATAGGCTCTGCATTTTGCTACCGAAACCTCCTGTGCAGCAGGCTGATTGCTGGAAGCAGAAACAGAATCATAAAAACGAGAAGGGCTGCAAAGTCCTGCCACAAAAGAGAATCCCCATGCTCAAAGAAAGAAATCCTCAGTCCCTGCACAGTGTATGTCAGAGGCAGGAGCCTTGCCAAGAGCTGCAGCCCATCGGGCAGAGCGGAGATCGGATACACCACCCCGCAGAGGAAGACCATGAGGAATCTGGGAAGATTGAGCAACGTCTGAGCCTCAAATACCTCCTTGACAGAGACGCTGAAGAGAGCCCCCATGGAGGAGAAGACCATCAGAGATGGGACTGCTATTATGGCCAGTCCCAGGATGTCAGGATGAAGATCCATATAGAGAATAGATGCCGCTGCTACGATCGCCGTGGTAAAGAGGCCGAAGAGAAAGCCGCCCAACACCTTTCCTAATAGGACTGAGGTTATGCCTATCGGTGCTAAAAGCAGCCTCTCCAGGGTGCCCAGACGCAGCTCGAAGTTGATGACCACGGCCTCAGCGGCCGTAGTGCTGAATACGATGGTCATGGCCAGGAGGCCTGGCACCAGCTCGGCAAAGTCCCCTGGGCTGCGCAGATAGAAGGCTAGGGTCCAAGCTAGTGGAAAGACCATTCCCCAGCTCAGCGCTGGCGGCTTGAGGTAATAGGTTCTCATATCCTTGATGGCGATATGATAGATTCCTCGCAACTCATCCTGCCAGGCCACCGCCCTCACCCCCTCCCCTTGCCAGGGCTCTTCTCTGCCGCCATAACCTGAGGAGAAAGGCCAGCGACTTTGATGAAGGCATCCTCCAGGCTGGGCCGGATGGTAGATGCAGCCTCAATGCCGATGCCGATGTCTCTTGAGAACTGGAATATGGTATCGAATATCTGGGCCGGATCGCCCCCGTAAATCCGGATCCTGCGGGGGTCCAAAAAGGCGGCCTTTGCCTTCCCCAGTCTGCTTTCCAACTCTTTCGCCAGGGGCAAGATATCTCCCCGGAAGGTGAACTCGACCAGCGACTCCGTCTGCACCAGGCGCTTGAGCCCGGCAGGGGTATCGATCCTCACGATCCTGCCCCGAACCAGTATGGCTATGCGATCGCATAGGAGGTCTGCCTCCTCCAGATAGTGCGTGGTGAGAAAGATGGTCAGGCCCTTATCACTCAATCCGGAGATGAGAGCACGCAAGGACCTGGCTGCGGCCGCATCCAGGCCGGTGGTAGGCTCATCCAAGAAGAGTAGACGGGGCTGGTGTATCAGGGCGGCAGCAATGGTAAGAGCCCTCTTCATTCCCCGAGAGAAGGCAGAAAACCGATCGTTTCTTCTCTCATAAAGGCCGAAGTCTCGAAGTAGCTGCTCTGCCCTCGGCTTTTGCTCCTCATGCGGCACACCGTAGAGCTGGGCCATGAAGAGGAGATTATCAAGAGCTGACAGCTCATCGTAGAGGTTTGATACATCCGGCACCACGCCCATGTATCTCTTGGCCTGGTTGATTCCAGCTGGAAGATGGTAGCCCAGAAGGCTGGCACTGCCCTCATCGGGCTGGGCGAGGCCGACCAGCATGCGAATGGTGGTGGTCTTTCCCGAGCCGTTGGGGCCCAGAAAGCCGTAGATCTCTCCCTCAGTTACCTGGAAGCTGATATGATCTACTGCCAGCAGCTCTCCATAGCGCTTAACAAGTCCATCCACCAGTATGGCCGGCTCTTCTCTCGACATTCAGGATCAACCCTTTTGCTCTTGCCAAGCTTTTAGCTCAGGACTCTTCTCTTGAACTCCTCAAAGCCGATGGAGTTTATGAACTCCCTCATCCTCATGCCCGGCTTCGCCCCCTCCTTGTAGACCTGCAGTATTCGCTCTATGAGAGGAATGATCCTTTCTCTAGGCACCATATCGCAAAGGACCCAGCCCTCATGAGGTGGCCAGCTTCCTCTCCCGCCCACGAGCATGATGTACCCCTTCTCTGCCGAGTACTTGGCCGCCTCGGGGCAAACGGCCACACACCGACCACACCGGACGCACTTGTCGTAATCGATGATTGCCTTTTCCTCGACTATCTTCGTTGCTCCCACCTTGCAGACCTCAACGCATTTGCCGCAGCCGGTGCATTTCTCCAGGTCGATCTGGGGCAGGACTCTGCCCATCAGGCCGATCTCATTGAACTGCGGCCTGGTGCAGGGGAATGCACAGCCTCCGATGGCTACCTTCAGAGGCCCCGGGGTCTTCTCGCCGGTGAAGCGGTCGCCGATCTCCCTTGCCAGGGTGATGGTCTCCGCCACCGCCTTGTAGCAGTAGTCGGTGCCAAGGCAGGAGACCACATTGCGAAAGACCATTCCAGCCGAACCGGGATTCAAGCCCACCTCTTTAAGCTCAGCCAGGGCGGGTTCCAGATTCTCCTCCTGGATTCCCAGGATCAGAACCTCCTGGCGCACAGTGAAATGGACGCGCGAGCCGTACTTGGAAGCAACCTCGCCAATCCTCTGCACCTGCTGAGCAGTGAGCAATCCACCCGTTACCTGCAGCTTTATCTCGAACTTTCCGTCCCTTCTCTGAAAGACCGCCGGCATGTTTTTGTATATTACCGGCTTTGGAATTCCTCGCCCTTGGACCATCTTGATCTCCTCCTTTGTAAAAATGCGCTCACCTCTCACAGCGGTGGACGCTTTTATAGGTTAATAATTGCGTTAATAAATATAGCTGCTGGCCAAAACCAGAACCTTCTGAGCTTGGACCCAGGAATAGAATTAAGTATATATTCGCATCAGCTACAAACATGCTATATGGGTCGCTGGTAAGCTCATAAACAGGATGATCTGATAGATGCTCCTTCAGAGGTCTAACGAGATCGATATTGTGAAGACCGACCAGGAAGGGGCGCCCTTGAGGAGATCGACAATGGAGTGCCCAGACCGGGAGAGACAGGATCTGGTGAGACCGGCGCTGAAAAGACTGGTCCCGAAAAGACCGGTACTGGAAGGGTTTATTCTGGAAAGATCGGCCCTGGAGAGAATGGCCCTGGACAGGAGCCTGGACCACCGCATTCGTTACAGAGCAGTGAGAGCTTTGGGCCAGTTGAAGGATCCTCTATCAGAGGAAGTGCTGATCAGGGCTCTCGATGATGATTATCCCATCGTAAGGCATATGGCAGTCTCCGCTCTGGCCGGGATGGGGACGGACTCAGCTGCGTCCAAGCTGGAAGAGATGCTAGGCAGCAAGAGCAATTGTCTCAAAAGCATGGCCGCTCGGGCACTGATAGAGATAGCTGGCGTTCCTGATAGCCGCCTGGAGAACCTGGAGCTGCTATTCAAGCTGCTCAGCTCGGGAGACGAACGGGTGGAGAAGGCGATCCTGCAGATAGGAGATGAAGCCATCCCCTTTTTACTATCCAGGCTCGATCTTGGCTCCACTATCGTGCGCCAGCATGCAGCCCTCGTTTTGGCATTACGCATCAGAAGAGCAATCGATCATCTTCCACCTGGATGGGATCCATTTCCCTGGCTGGCCAGCCACGATATAGCCCCGCAGTCGATATCCGACCTCTACCGCTTCGACATCATCCGCGAGGGAGCTCTCGCCTATCAGGTGGTGAACACGGGATTCGATGGCATCTCCAGTGCCCTATGCCAGGGCAGTGAGATTCATTTTGCCCGGAGAAGGAGTGCAGAAATAGATAGGGAAATAGAATATCATGGTTATAATCTTACAGAATTTTTCGATAAAGCGGGTATAATCGATATCAACCTGAATGATATTATCCGCCAATATAAAGCCGGCCAGCCGCATAGAATGGGAAGAACCCTCATCGCCCCAATAAATAGAGGATTTTTAGCCCTGAAGATGTGCGTCAATCCAGGAGACGAGAGCCGACTCCTACATGAGATCTGCATGCAAGAGTATCTGAAGAAGCTGCCCGGTCTGCAGGGATTGTCTGTGGAGAGCACACTCCCCTGTCCCCTCAAGGGAATCTATAGAATTAGAGAGATCCCCCGCCACCTGAGAGAAGGGATATACGCGGCCGAGCCCCATGCCATCGGCTATATTGCAGGCCGGGAGTACTTTGCCTATGTCAATGAGCCGCAGCACTCCATTCAGGTGATGCGCCGGAGCCTCTTGGTCTGTGCGCGGGATCTGGCTCGATTGACCGGCATGGGCTTGATTCATGCCTCATTGATGCCGCTCTATCATAGGAGAGGAGATGGCTCAGAGGAGGACGACGGTTATTGCTGGCAGAGAAAGGTCGCCGGCAGGCTGGAGAAGTGGCTTGAATCGTGCCTTTATCCAAACCTTCGCCTCTCTGGATTAGCCGATTATGAGCATCTAGAGGTTCATCAGGATATCCAGCCTCAGAGGCTGCAATCGCACATAGGAAGGCACCTCTTCTCCTTGAGCCTGCTACTGGCCAGCTACCTCAAAAACAGCGGCCAGCTGGAGGAGAATACATTGAAAAGCATCCTTGAAGAGTGCTTTATCCAGTATTATAGCACACTGGCAAGAGATCCGCCCGGTCTGGATGAAGCTGTTGATTGGGACCTTTTGGCCAACCAGATGGTCGAGGAGATGGGATCGAACAAATACAGCGACGGAGATTCAGACAGCCAGCACCTCGGCAGGCCGAGAGGGCCATTCCCCATACCGGCACTGATTAGAGCCATTCATATCATATCCGCCTTCCTGGTGATCCAGATGCAGGCGGGCTCTCATTCCCTGATTTGCCACAGGGGCATTGATCGCAGTCCTCCACCCTCCCGGTCTCGCAGTACTTCTGGAAGCACTCCATCCACCCTGGCCGATCGGGGAAGTGGCCCGCAAACTCCACAAACCTCTCCAGCCGCTCCATGGTCTCCCGGCCCACATGGTGCTCAATCTGGCAGGCATCCCGCTCTGCTACCGCTCGGTCAACGCCGATGATCGCCAGGAAATCGGCAATGGCCTCATGCTTACCATTCAGCTCCAAAGCCAGCCTCCAGCCCGATTCGGTCAGTGTAGCTCCAGCATAGCTCTCATACTGCAGGAATCCTTCCTTTTGCAGCTTCTGGAGCATCTCCGTGGCCGAGGAGGGCTTCACATTCATCTCCGATGCGATCCTGCCGGTCGTCGCCCTCCCTTCCTCCCTTTCCAGGGCAAAGATGACCTCGATGTACTCCTCTACAGTCTTCTTTCTCATTGCACCCCCAACCCCGAGAGAGTCCAGCGCATCGCTCCCCCGGCCAATAGAGCGGTGGCCAGCATAATGGCAGTGGATTTTGCCGTATCCCTCATCCCCAGCTCCCGGATCAGCACAGCAAAGGTGGCCACGCAGGGGAAATAAAGGGAGAGCACTAACGTTGCCACCACCATCTGCTGGGCGCTCAATCCCAGGGGCAAGAGCATTCCCACCGCCAGGTCCTTCCTGAAAAAACCAACCAGAAGAGCAGCTACAGCCTCGCCGGGAATATTCAGCCACCCCTCCATGAAAGGAGCGAATATGGCCCCGATCCACTCTATGAAGCCCACTGTGTAGAGCACATTGACCAGCAGCACCCCCAGAAAGAGGAATGGTATGGCCTCAGAGAGAAACCAGCGAATGCGCATCCAGGTCTTCTTCAGGATCATACCCAGTTCAGGCCTTCGGTAGGGCGGTATCTCCAGAAAGATCTCCGGGCTCTCTCCTTTCACCATCCGGTTCAATATCAGCCCTGCTGCGATATAAACAAGTGCCAGGGTTGCAAAGACCAGGAATACGTATCTCTGGCCATAGGAGCCCAACACTCCGAAGATCATGGCCGATTTGGCAGTGCAGGGCACAGCCAGGCCCAGGAGGGTGGCAGAGATGAAACGCTGCTTTCTGGTCTCCAGGGTCCTGATGGCCAGTGCTCCCGGCACATTGCAGCCCAGCCCAAGGAAGAGGGGTATGATGGCATGGCCGTGCATGCCCAATCGATGGAAGAGGTTATCGGATAAGGTCGCCAGCCTGGGCAAATACCCCGAATCCTCCAGGATGGATAAGACCAGATAGAACCCCACGATATAGGGGAGGACCATGGCCAAAGGAACATAGATGCCCGTGGTCAGAATCCCCATGGACTGGACATAATCGATCTCGCCATCCAACAGCTTGCCGATGATAAAATCATGCAGCATCCCCGGGCCAAGCCCAGAGCTGATGGACATGGCTAGGGGGCGGTAGAGCTCAAAGAGCGGCTCGAAGAGGTGGGAGATCAAGCCCTCGCCGATGAACCTCACCGTGCCGAAGGTGGCGATCAATATCAACAGAGCGATGGGCATTCCCGTCGCCGGCTTGATGGTGGCCTCGCTGATCTTGCTTCCGATTCCAGGATGGCGGTGGGTGACCTTCTGCACCTCTCTGGTTATGCGGCCAATCTGGGTCCACATCTCCTCCTCGCTCAGTGCTTCATCATCCGCAGGGTACCTGGCCTGGTCCAGCCGTCGTACCAGCTCCGCGATCCCCTCTCCAGTGGGGGCAGTGGTGGCAACAACCGGCACCTGCAAGCGGGCCTCCAGCCCATCCAGATCGATCTGTACTCCCGATCTCTTCGCCTCATCCCACATGTTCAGGACGACGATCATCGGCTTCTTGCTCTCCAGCAGCTCCAGGGTGAGGAAGAGGTTTCTCTCCAGGTTGGTGGAATCAACCACATTGACGATCAGATCCGCCCAGCGCAATACCTCTACAGCCACTTCCTCCACCGGACTGGTGGGCTGCAGAGAATAGGTTCCAGGGGCATCTATCAGCTCCACCGGCTCCCCTTGAATGCGAGCCTTGCCACGGGAGAAGTCCACTGTGGTGCCCGGATAGTTGGATGTGATCACCTCTGCCCCGGTCAGACGGGAGAAGACCACGCTCTTTCCGATGTTCGGATTGCCCATCAGAACTATTCGCTTCAATCCTCCACCCTCACCATCACTCTCTGGGCGATGCTCCTGCCCAACGTTATCTGTCTGCCATCTATATCCAGAACCAGAGGTCCGGCAAAGGGATGGATCGCCACCACCCTCAGCCTTTTGCCCTCCCTGATCCCCATGGTCCGAAGCTTTCTCTGAAAAGAGCCGCCCTGGCCCAGCAGTGCCGTAACCTGGGCCACTGCCCCCGCTCTCAGGCTAGTAATTGGCATTTGCATTGTGTATCCCTGTTCTCCCTGACTTTAGGCAAGCCTAAAATAAGTGCATGGCAGATAAACATTTCGGCTTACCTAAAATATGTGGAGTCCCGAAATTAATTTGCAGCCCATCTAAGCCAGGGCACATAGTCCAGAATATGAAGTTGAAAAAGAAGAAGGTCCGTTACATTCTTCGTCAACTCAGGAGTATTGCCTGGAAGGGTAAGGCACTTCAATGGATTCCAGTGGTCGAGGAGATAGGATGGGACAATACTGCTACGGAGATGCCAGCTTTCGGCATCTCTGCATGTCGAGATAAGAGCCCATTCACATTGCCCCGTGCCCGCCACTTAGCTTCTCTTATGGCCGATACTGAAGATGCGAGGGTATCATCTATCGTAGACCTTGTTTCGAGGCCCAATTCTTAAAATAAGTACACCATCTCCGGTTTTTGAGTAAATGACACGATAATCACCAATGCACAGCTTTAAGAGGCCCTTGAACTGTCCTGTAAGGGGGATTCCCGCAGCAGGGTCAGACGCTAGCGTCCCTTCCGTATCCTTGAGAATTCGCTTAGTTGTTGACGCAAAATAAAATAGACAACTTTATATTGTAGAACATCGTTTATATATTATGGACAACGAAGCAGACTATGGACCATTCTTAAAAGCCTTATCCGGTGCAGATCCTATCCAGGCA
>Ga0209719_1000515_pt1 | contig 56032 bp, 51 predicted proteins | sample AD_JPNAS2_MetaG_FD_184421 | JGI IMG/M metagenome (GOLD analysis project Ga0209719, IMG submission 184421) | Active sludge microbial communities of municipal wastewater-treating anaerobic digesters from Japan - AD_JPNAS2_MetaG (SPAdes) (version 2) | ecosystem: Engineered > Bioreactor > Anaerobic...
GCCCTGGTTATTTCCACCCTTCTTCTCTCGCCGCCGGACAAAGAATAAGCATAATTTTTCGCCAGGGAAGTGAGATCCAGTTCGCCCAGAAGCTCCTTGAGCCTCTCCTTTCTCTCACTTTCACTTATATCAAGTGTTTCCAGAATCGCCAATATATTTTCTTCGACGGTCAGCTTGCGGAACACAGACGGCTCCTGGGGCAGATAATTCAAGCCCTTTCGCGCCCGTTTATACATCGGGTATCGGCTGATATCTTCACCATCCAGGTAGATTTCACCCCCGTCCGGCCTGATCAGACCGACGATCATATAAAATGTTGTCGTCTTTCCGGCACCGTTGGGGCCCAGAAGACCCACGACTTCACCCGGAGAAATTTCCAGGTCAATATGGTTGACCACTTTCCTCCTGCTATAAATTTTAGTTAGCCCCTTCGCCGATAAATGGCTCATTTCTTATTCACCGTCTTTGTACCGGGTTTGGCTTCCGTTGCTTTCTGGTCTTCCGGATGAATAATCGCCGTTACCCTTTCCGAATTTTCGGCGGTACACCTTTCCACTTCACCCCGGTTTTGATCAAGATAAACCGTAACTTTGCATCCTTTAACTGTGTTCTTCCCCTGCTTCAGAAGGGCATTTCCGGTCATCACGATCCGGGAGGTGTCGTGATAATAAACCGCTTCGTTCCCGGTGGCAGACATGTCCTTTTGCGTGACAATGACGTTCCCTTTCGCCTCAATTTTGTCCAGTTCCCCGGTTCCTTCCATAATTTGCGCTCCGGGTTTTTCTTTTGGGTTTGGCTGTTTTTTATAGTAAATCGCCAGGCGGTCCGTTTTCAGCTGGACATCCCCCTGTTTGGCAACAGCATTCCCTGAAAAAATAACCACATTTTTTTCCTGATACGCCTCCATTTTATCGGAGACAACCTCTATCGGCGCGTCTTTACGCAGGATGGTTTTTTGATCAAAACCCACTTGTGCCCACGCCAGCGTATGGGCAGGAAGTAAAATCAAAATCATGAAGAGATATATTTTCTTTGCATTCATAAATTATCCTGATCAGTGTAACCTGGCCCGGACACCGGAAGAGAGAATGAGCTCTCCCTTATCGATGAAGATGATCAGTCCGACAGCCTGTATTTTCATTTTATTATTTTCCATGACGATCGGTGCGTCGGTATAAATTTTTCTCTGGTCATTGGCGTAGCGAAGATAATCTGTCGTAAACCGGTCACCCGAATCGGAGGTAATCACCACGTCACCTGTTATTTCAAGGTCCTTTTTATCCGTCAGCATTTTGCCCTTTTTACCCGTCATGACATATACTTTACCCTCCTCCGTGGTCGCCTGAATCCGAACCTGTTCAAAAAGGGCAAGATTCTTCTTTTTCTGATACTGTCCGCTTTTGGCCTTTACATCCCAACGGATCTTATTCTGTCCTACCTCCGTAAATACAAAATCCTGAATGCGGATATCCGCCTCATCAGGCATGATTTTGATGACATTTTCTTTCTTCCTGCCGGTTCCCTGCATAATGCCGAAGACGGCCACCACAGCCACAACGATGCTGATAAGCGCGATTACAATGATTTTTACTTTTTTTTTGCCCGGTTTCATCATGTTCATTTACAATTATGAATATTCTTTCATTCACGATGATTTCTTTATATCACTCACTATTGTCTTTTGTAAAGTAATTCAGGGAAACCGGGGTATTCAGGACAAGTCCGCCCGTCACCGGGAATGCAACAGACTGTATCAAGACTGGCCGGAAATTCTTAAACCGATCAAGCCAACGACAATCAGCAGAAATGACAAAATCCGCATCATGGATGTCGAATCGTTAAATGCGAGAATTCCGATCAGAAAAGTTCCCACCGTGCCGATGCCCGTCCAGACCGCATAGGCCGTTCCGATCGGAATGGTTCTTTGAGCCAGCCACAAAAACAATCCACTCAGAGACATACAAACTATCGCCATCAGGATAAAGGCCATCCTGTGCGACGTGGTCTGAGACAGTTTAAAGCCCAGCGGCCAGCCGATTTCCAGAATTCCGGCAATGAGCAGATAAGTCCACGCAAGTGTCATTCATATCTTCCGGCAAGAAGAGATCCGTTGCTCCATTTTTTTTACGATCAAATGAGTTCCGTAAAATCATACCGTTTAGCGACTTCAGCCCAGTGATTCTGAGCTACAAGCAACATGTCGCATATTTCCCTCACCGCTCCCTGCCCCCCCCTGTTGACCGTAACATAATCAACCGTTTTTTTCACCAAATCCGTCGCATCGGCAACGGCAGCGGAAAATCCGGCCAGTTTCAACACGGGAATATCGACGATGTCATCCCCCATGTATGCAATCACATCCGGTGTCAGGTTGTTCATCTGAAGAATCCTGTTGAAAACTTCCTTTTTATTCAACGCCCCCTGATACACCTCAGTGATTTTTAAATCACGGGCCCGGTGGTCCACCACGGCCGATGTCCGGCCGGTCAGAATGGCAACCTGTATACCATAGCGCTGAATCATGACCAGCCCGTGACCATCACGGACGTAAAAGTTCTTTGTTTCACGACCTTCGCTGTCCATGATAATTCTGCCGTCAGTCATCACTCCGTCCACGTCCAGAATCAGCATCTTTATCTTTTTAAGTTTCTCCTGAATCTTTTTTTTTGACATCGCCTTTTCCCTTAAGTCTGACATTCTAATAGCCTACAGCCTAAAAGCCTTTCTTTACCACCTCATCAATCTGCTTCAACGTTGTCAGCATCTTCTCCAGAGAATGCAGATAAAGCGAATTGGCGCCGTCACAAAGCGCTTTTTCCGGGTCGGGGTGGACTTCCATGAAAATCCCATCCACACCAGCAGCTACTGCCGCCCGCGCCAGATAAGGCACCATGTCCCGCTGCCCCCCGGAAGAGGTACCCGCACCGCCCGGCAACTGAACGGAGTGCGTAGCGTCAAAAATGACGGGGTAACCCATCGCCCTCATAATCGGCAATGCCCTTACATCAAACACAAGGTTGTTGTATCCGAAGGAAGCACCTCGCTCTGTAATTAAAATGTTTTCGTTTCCCGCGGATTTGACCTTGTCCAGGATGTTGGCAACATCCCATGGAGCAAGAAACTGACCTTTTTTTATGTTGATCACTCGCGCTTTTTTCGCAACCTCAACCACAAAGTCCGTCTGGCGACACAAAAAGGCCGGTATCTGCATCACATCCAAAACGCCTGTCGCCAGTTCAATTTCCTCAAAACGATGCACATCGGAGAGAACGGGAACGCCGGCTGTTTCCCTGATTTTCTTTAAAATGGCCAGCCCCTCCTGCGCACCCGGCCCCCGGTAAGAATGAATGGATGTCCGGTTGGCCTTGTCATAAGACGCTTTGAAAATGAATGGAATGTCCAGTTTTGACGTCAATTGCTTCAGGTAAACGGCAATGTCCATGGCTGCCGCTTCATTTTCAATGACACAGGGACCGGCAATCAAAACAAATCCGACCGGTCCACCGATTGAAAAATTATGGAGTTTCACCTGCTTCATCATGTTCTCCTGCATTTTTATTTTTTCCCCTCATAAGTTGAATGCGCAGCTTCGGGATTCTGGAGGCCACTCGTGTCCCGGGATTGATCTCGTAGGCATTTCTATACGCCTGCAGGGCTTTTTGGTAAAGTCCCTTCTTTTCATAAGCGTTTCCCAGCGCCGCGTATATTTCATCATTAGTTTTTTCATATCTCAGGGCTATTAAATAATTAAGAATCGCCTTGTCCCAATTTTTCTGGGCGGCATAGGCCTTTCCCCGGCTGACGTATAAAGAAGTCTGAATGGAATTGGGGGAGGTCCCCTGCTGATTTTTCTTCGTCCCGGGACTCTTGCCATCACTCACATCTGCTGCTTTTTTGCTCACCGGGGAGGCCTTACCCGAATAGCGCGACGCTTCTTTTTCTTTTCCCATCTTCCTGTAGGCAAAGGCCAGATTATTATACATCGTCTGGTCCTTCGCGCCCAGCCGGATTGCTTTTTCGTAATTTTCAGCCGACCGGGCATACTGATTCATTTCGCCGTATGCAAAGCCCGTTTTGGCAAAGATCGATGCCTTCTGCGGAAATTTTTTACCCAGTTTTTCATAATAACGAACGGCCTGATCGTATTTTTTACTTTTCAACGTAAGGTCTGCCGCACGCTCCAGGGCATCCGTATCCTCCGGACTGATCTTCAGAACATGCAGATACTCCCTCAAGGCGTCATCCGCCATCTTTCTTTTTTCATAGGCCACGGCCAGGTTAAAGTGGACCACGGGTTGGTCAGGCATCAGGACCGCGGCTTTCTGTAAATGCTGCATTTCTTCTTTCAACCGGCCAAGACCTGCGTACGCAGCAGCCATACTGGCATGTACTGCTCCATCCTGCGGCTGTATTTTGACGGCCTGTTCGTAACTTTCAATCGCCCGGCTGTATTTCGCTTTTTTCAGGTAGGAATTTCCCATCGCCTTCCAGGCCGCAGCTGCATCCGGCGAATGCTTTGCGAGATATCGGTATTGTTCTGCCGCGGCATCTTCCTTCCCGGCGTTCTCATAAATTCCGGCCAGTATCATTCTGATTTCCTGGTTGCCCGGTTCAATCTGCACGGCCTGCAGATAGGACTGCGCCGCCTTGTCCCATAACTTCTTTTGACTGAAGGCAAGTCCCATCATGGCAAAGGACTCGGCATCCCGCGGCTGTTTCGCGACAAGACCGGACAATACCCGAATGGCGGGATCATACTGATTCCCCTTCAGATAGCAGCGCGCCAGTTCTTTCATTGCCGCTGTATCATCCGGTTTAATGCGCAAAACCTCTTCATAAAGAGATGCCGCCTCATCCGGCCTGTTGTGCTTCAGATAAATGCCCGCCAGAATCCTGCGCACACCCGCGTCTTCTTTATTTTGGGAAACTGCCTTCTTTAAGAATTCAATCTGCGCGCCAACATCTTTGTTCTCCCTGGCAAACCTCAACCAGTCCTGCGGTTTAATCACGATCCGCAGCGGCACAGCGGCAATCATTTCCTTCTGATAAGAAACATTGATCCGGTAAAGGTTGACGGCCTGCACGTCTTTGACTCCCGCGTCGCTTTTCATGATCCTGTTCACCAGATCAATCCCGCGGAACAATTCACCGATCTGATTCCCTTCTTTACCCATGCCTTCAATCATGACCGACGTGTATTTACCGGCCAGGTCGTCACTGTCTACAGATTTGATGACAAATTCATCACGATAGCTGATTTCCAGTGTTTCATCCGCGCCCACCTGAATGTCTGTCCCGTTTTTTTCTATCCGCAGGAAATAGAAATCAGGCTTGGCGTTGAACACGTAATGGGAAAAAGCATGGATTGCCCTGCGGGCAAAGAAGACACCGGACTGAAAAACCTGCGGACGGGCATACAGGAAAGACGCCAGCAGCACGATGGCAACCGTGACGGTCACCACACCCGCGATCATGAGTTTGTCCGGCCCCCTTTTCTTTTTCCTGTCATCATGAATCATGAATCAACCCCTGGGATGATATTTCCTGTGAATTTGCGTCAGGTGATCTCTCGTCACGTGCGTGTAAATCTGCGTCGTCGAAATATCGGAATGTCCAAGCATGACCTGAACCGCCCTTAAATCAGCTCCTCCTTCCAGAAGATGGGACGCGAAAGAGTGACGGAATGTATGCGGGTGAACGTTTTTTTGCAAGCCCGCTTTTCTCACATAATGAATAATTATTTTCCAGAGCCCCTGGCGGGTAAAGGCTCCCCCGAAACGGTTCAGGAACAAGACGTCTGTCGTTCTTGATTTTACCAGTTTCGGACGGGCTTCGTCCACATAGCGGCGGACACTATCGTAGGCGGTCTTGCCAATGGGAACGACCCTTTCCTTGCCGCCCTTTCCCATGACCGTCAGGAAACCCACCTGCCAGTTGATGCTGTTCATGGTCAAACCGGCAAGCTCCGATACGCGCAGTCCCGTAGCATAAAGAAGTTCCAGCATCGCGCTGTCCCTCTGTGCCTTGGGCGTCTCTTCACCCGGCTGGGACAAAATCAGGTTCATCTCTTCTTTACTCACCGTATCGGGCAGTCGCATCCAGACCTTGGCCAGTTCAATATTGGCCAGCGGTGATTGATCCACCACTTTTTCCTGCAGAAGAAATTTATAATATCCCCTCAGGGCAGCCAGCGCCCGGTTCATTGAATTGGCTGACAATCCTTCACCCTTGATCTGCACAAGAAACTCAACGACTGTTTCGGGGACAACAGAGCGCGGATTGTCTATCCCCCTTTGCTCCAGAAAGGAAGCATATCGATTCAGATCCCGCCCGTAGGCCTCCAGGGTATTGCCGGCCGCCCCTTTCTCGATCAGGAGATGATTTAAATACCTGTTCAATAAGTCCCGCATGAACGTTTTTTACGCAAATATCCTGTTTATGTAAAGTTTTTTTGTTGACAGAACAGCCGATCTTGTAGAAAAGGATAACATCATTTTCAACCGGGGGAGGAAAAATGAAAAAAATCGTTATTGCTTCCGATCATGGCGCGGTCGATCTTAAAAACGAAATCGCCGATTTTTTAAGGAAAAAGAATTATGAGGTCACAGACATCGGAACTGAGGGGCCTGCAGCAGTGGATTACCCGGATATCGCGCTCGCTGCTTGCACGGAGTTTAAAAACGGCGGATACGGTTTCGGGATTCTTTTGTGCGGCACAGGCATCGGAGTCACGATTGCCGCAAACAAAGTCAAAGGCATCCGCTGCGCGCTCCTTTTCGATCTTTTCAGCGCTGAAATGGCCAAAGCCCACAATAACGCCAACTTCATTGCTTTCGGCGGCAGAATCAAATATGCCGCCCCGGTCCATGAGATGATCGAGAAATTTATCAGCACATCTTTCGAAGGGGGACGTCACGAACGGAGAATCGCCAAGATAACGGCTATGGAAGAGTAGTGCTGGTCTTACCGAAAACACTCTTCCACCGCGGGAAAACCGACTCGACAGACGCCGGCCTTCCTGCACAAATCGTATTGACAGAACCTGCATTTTCAGGCATGGGCAACTGCCAAGATATTGATCATCAAAGTTGTTTTTGATTCAGATCCCCAAAAGATTGTTGTACGGGCAGCCAAAAACATGAATTGATGCAATGCGCACAAGAGGCCATTCATGACATTTATACGGCACAAAGTGAACAGCAGGGTCGTCCAGGATCTGAAAAAACGGTCCACCATCGGCATTATATTCTATATCGTTTTATCCATTATTGTGACCTGCGCCGATGGCTTTTACTCCAGACATCTATTTGCTTCCCTGGTCTTTTTTTTCTCCAACCTGGGCATTTGCGTTTTCCGGCTGGTCCACCTGGTGATCGCCCGGAAGATGGGAGAACCTTACGAAATCGTCAACCGGGGGATTTTTTACGTCAGTGTCGTCATCACCGCTCTGGTCTGGGGATGCATGCTGGCCTACGTTGAAATCCTGAACAATGAGCATGTGACACAGCTGATGATGAACGTGTGTATATGCGGTCTGTCCGCGGGCGGCGTGGTCGCATTCATTCCCGACCGAAGGCTTGCCATTCTTTTTAACCTTGCCATGCTGATGCCGGCAACGACAGCCCTTCTTGTGAACAGATTGAATCCGCCGCTCACCATCATGATATGTTTGTTTTCTGTATACCTGGTTCTGATTGCTATACGCGGGAACAAGGAATACTGGAATGCTCTGGAAAATGAATATCTGCTGGAGGTCAAATCCGAGGAAATGACCCGATTGAGCAACACGGATGCCCTGACCGGCCTGTCCAACCGGCGGCATTTCAATGAGGTGCTGGAAAGGGAATGGAAGCGGTCAGGCCGTAATCAGAGCCTTCTTTCCCTGATCATCCTGGACATTGATTATTTCAAAAAAATCAATGACACCTATGGCCATCAGGTGGGAGACGAATATTTACATAAGATCGCGGAAACCCTTGTTGCTGTTTTCAAACGGGACTCTGATATTGTGGCACGTTACGGCGGTGAAGAGTTCGCTGTGCTTCTTGTTGACTCGGATGTTGAACAGGCCATCCACCTGGCTCAAACGGCCATCCGCAGTATAGCGGTCATAACCATCGATCATCAGGGGCAAAAAGTCTGCACAACCATCAGTGCCGGGGTCAACTGCCGTATTCCCGATCACAACACCGTATCGGACAGCATTATCCTGGGCGCTGACAAGGCCCTTTACGCCGCCAAAGAAAGAGGAAGAAACCAGGTTGTGTTTTTTGGGTGAACAACACCTTCCCGTCTTCCATGCATCATGGCAGAGCCGTCTCTTTCCTTGTTAAAGGCGACACGCCGGATTTCCGGCAGTTGTGTCTTGACTTCCACCAAACATCGATGATATTTTTCAATCATGGCTGATTTCCCAGACAAAAAAAAGATCCGTCAGGTCTTCCGGAATGTCCAGAAGCATCGCCAGATTGAAGGACTTATCCGTCAATTTTCATCCAATAAAGAGGATATCCGCCTGATGGCCCTCGATCAGGTTGACCTGACCTCCTGCAGGAATGTGCTGGAAATGGGCTGTGCGTTCGGCGCATTTACGGAAGCGCTGAAAGGACGGCTCCACCCGGACGCGGCCATCACCGGCATGGATATCATTGCCGAGTATGAGCCGTTTTTTCTCGAAGCCTGCAAACACGCCGGTTATCCGGGAACATTTTCATCCAGCGGCGTCGGCGCAATAAAGAAATGCCCGAACGCCTCTTTCGATCTGATCATCTGCAGCTTCGCCCTTTATTTTTTTGTGGAGATGATCCCGGACATCGCCCGTGTGCTGAAAAAAGACGGCACCTTCATTACCATAACCCATGATCAATGCAACATGCATGAACTGATTGACCTCACACGAAGGACCCTGGAAGAATACCAGATGCTTGCCAGTCATCAGTTTCTGCCCGTCGAGGTCATCCTCAAGCAGTTTTCAGCTCAAAACGGCGAAGCATTACTCCGTCCGTATTTTAGCGGCATCCAAAAACTGGATTTTAAAAATTCCCTCGTTTTTCAACCCTGGGAAATTTATTTCTTTATCGACTATTATCAGTTCAAGAGTCCTTTTTTCCTTTCCGGCACGGGGGCCCATAAAAAAACCATCGTCAACAAACTCATGAATAAACTGCAGGACACCGTCACCGAAAGCAAGGTCATCACCATGTGCAAGGATGACGCCATTTTCATTTGCACAAATCCCGAGACACCAAAGGGGAGCGCATGAAGAAAAAACGTAAATTCTGCATATACTGCGGCGGACAAATAACCAAAAGCAAAGAAGACGATGTCCTCAGGGACTGCTGTTCGAGTTGTCACTGCTTCTTTTATGACAACCCGCTGCCGGTCGTATCCGCCATTGTGGACGAATCAAGGAAGATTCTCCTGGTCAAGCGGGACCGGGCACCCTTTAAGGGTCACTGGTGTCTGCCGACCGGATTTGCCGAAGCGGGTGAAAGCATTGAAGATGCAGCTTTGCGCGAATTGATGGAAGAAACGGGGGTAAAAGGCAGGATCAGCAGGCTGCTGGACGTTGATTCATACAAAAGCCGTTTTTACGGGGACCTGCTTTTTTTAACTTTTGTTGTGGATAAAACCGGCGGCAAAGTTATGGCCGGAGACGATAGCGCCCAGGCGAAATTCTTTCCGATCAAGGAGATCCCCCCCCTGGCTTTTCGGTCCAACAGGCGCGCACTGGAGGCCTATGTTAAGAGCAAAAAGGATTATTGGGCCATCCTTGACGCCATCGAACACCGCGATGACGGCAGGCATCTCCCCCGCCACAGAGACTCTAATGCCCTCACCAGGCGCCTGCTCAATGTCATCTTGAAAAACAAGGAGAAAATGATCAACCAGTGGATTGAAGAAATGACAACCAGCCCTTCCACCTCTGAATATCACGGCTACGAAATACACGTCCTTTATAATATTTGCGATAAAATCATATCGCAGATCACGCTCTGGCTGGGAAATGCTTATGATATCGAACGCATAAAGAATTTCTACATCAAGCTGGGAGTGGAAAGAAAGAAAGCTGGCGCCAAAATTAGCGGGGTGCTGAGTGCCTTGAGCCTGATTCGCAAACACATCTGGGATGTGGCCCTCGCCCAGGGCGCTCTGCAAAAAAATCTCGATCTCTACATGACGTTTGAACTTCAGAGGCGCATGACCATTTTTTTCGATCTGGCCACTTTTTACATTACAAGAGGTTATGAAGAGCATGAAGCCGCCCGGACCCGGAACACTCTCCCTGCAGGGAAACGACTCCACAGATCATCTTCACGGGACTGAACCCTTAATTCAAACGGATTGACCGGACAAGCCGCAGCATCAGCGGCTTGGGCCATTCGCGACCCCCTACCGTGCATGCCGACATCCATTATTATCTTATTGACATCAAATCAACGTCCATGATAGAAGTGCATGCAAGACTGTATAACTGCACAAAGAATATCCTGTCAATTTTGTTTATCAGACGCATGATAATCAGATTGCCGACGGATGAAGGAGTGGCCTTTGAAACTGAGCGATGTAAAAGATATCCTGGATGCGGAAGTCATCGTTGGTGAAGAAAATCTGGATATGGAAGTGAAAACAGCCTTTGGAGCTGACCTGATGAGTGATGTGCTGGCATTTGCCAAATCCGGCAGCCTGCTGCTTACCGGCTTGACCAACACCCAGGTTATCCGAACCGCGAATGTTCTGGACATCGCCGCTATTATTCTGGTGAGAGCCAAACAGCCGTCTTCAGAAACCATAGCATTGGCCAGAGAGCTGAAAATTCCCATCCTGACCACAAAATACATATTATTCGAAACCGCGGGCCGTTTATATGCGAAAGGAATTGTCGGATGCCTGCCAAAAGTTGAAAATACCAGTGGGCGAACCTAATCAGAACCTTTACAATGGCAGTTTTACGATCGAAGGCGGCAATTTTAACTGCGCCGGTATTGTGTCAACCAGTATCAAATCCATCCTGCAAAAGCTGGGAATTCCCGGCGATCTGGTCCGAAAAGCCGCTATCGTTTCCTACGAGGCGGAAATTAATGTCGTATCCTATGCCAAGAAGGCTGTCGTCAATCTGATGGTGGTTCCCGGTTCTGTGAATATCGAGGTCATCGATGAAGGACCCGGCATTCCCAACATTGAACTGGCGATGCAGGAAGGCTGGTCCACGGCCGATCAACGAATCCGGGAAATGGGTTTTGGCGCGGGCATGGGTCTTTGCAACATTAAAAATTATTCCGACGAATTCCACATCTCCTCGGAAATCGGCAAAGGCACCCATCTGAAAATGATCATTCAAACACCTTAATCTTTTACAAAGGGCTCCATCATGAAAATTGAAAATATCGTTCAGGCACTGGAATTAGAGGTCAAGTGCGGCAAAGATTATCTCAACCGGGAAGTGACCGGCGGCTACACGGGAGACCTCCTGAGTGACGTCATGGGCAATGCCCGGGAAGGCTACATCTGGATCACCCGCCAGGTGCATCAGAATATCGTCGCGGTCGCCAGTCTCAAGGAACTGGCGGGAATCATCCTGATTAATTCGTGCCAGCCGGCTCCCGACACACTGGAAAAGGCTGAGGCGGAAAAGATTCCTGTTATGGTATCGAGTTTGCCCGCCTTTGAAATCTCAGGCCAGATCTACAACCTGCTGACATCAGCCGGCTGATTGCCGGGACCATCCTCCCTGAACAATCCGCCCGCATACAGCTTCCAACGGTGAAAACCGATGTTGAAAGTTTTCAATTGTGATCTTCATATCCACACCTGCCTGTCGCCCTGTGCGGAGCTGGACATGCATCCCCGGGCCCTGGTGGAAAGAGCGCTGGAAAAAAACCTCGACATGATTGCCATCAGTGACCACAATGCATCCGCCAATGTCCGGTACGTCATGGCAGCGGCCGCCGGGAAAAATATTCAAATCATCCCGGCAATGGAAATCACGACCAGTGAAGAAGTTCACCTGCTGGCTCTCTTCGGTTCCCTGCCGGATCTCCTGAAACTTCAGTCGGTCATCGATCAGCACCTGTTCGGGGAAAATGACGAAACGCGTTTCGGCGTTCAGGCCATCGTCAACGAACTGGGCGAAGTGGAGGGGTTGAACAATCAGCTTCTTATCGGAGCAACGGACTTATCCATTGATGACACCGTTGCAATGATTCATCAGCTAGGCGGTCTTGCAATCCCGGCGCATATTGACCGGGAAAGTTTCAGCGTGCTGAGCCAGCTGGGCTTCATTGATGATCATGCTCATTTTGACGCGCTGGAAATATCGAAATTAACCGGTATCCGTCAGGGTCGCCTGCAATACCAGGAGCTGGACCGGTATCCGTTTGTCACTTCATCGGATGCCCATTTCATTCGGGACATTGGCAGTTCAACCACAAAAATTCTGATGGCCGAACCCAATTTTACCGAACTGGGCATGGCCTTTTCGGGACAAGACGGCCGCCGCATTCTGGAGGAGTCATGCTGACCCTTTCCGATCATATTCTGGACATTACCGAAAATTCCATCCGTGCCGGAGCGAAGCTGATTGAAATCAGCGTTGACGAGGATTATGAAAACAACTTGCTCACTATCGAAATAAAAGATGACGGCCACGGCATGGACCAGAACACTGTTCAAAAGGTTCTAGATCCTTTTTATACAACCAAGACGGTCAGGCGCATAGGACTGGGCCTGCCGCTTCTCAAAGACGCGGCCGAACGATCAGGTGGAACATTTCAGATAAATTCACAAGAAAATCAAGGAACTACAGTAAAAGCCACGTTTGGTCTCCGTCATCTGGACCGGCAGCCGCTGGGCGCTATAATTAACATAATGGTAATTCTCATTATTTCTAATTCTGATATTGATTTTTTTTACAAACACAGGCATAATGACCGGCGGTTTGAAATGGATACGCGAGAAATCCGCAAGGAAATCGAGGATGTTCCTATAAATCATCCCCAGATAATCAAATATATTCGGGGCACAATGGAAGAAGGATTACGCGAAATCGAACCGGAAGCATAGAGCGCCCCGCAAGATCGAGGAGGAATCAATGAAAGCCGAAGAAACAGAATTGTTGAAAGAGTTCACCCCGGAACAGATCGCCAAACTGGACAGTATCATCGAAAAATACAAGGGCAAACCGGGTGGACTGATCCCCGTTCTGGAAGAAGCACAGGTCTGTCTCGAGTTTCTGCCTATGCCCGTCCAGAAAAGAATTGCCGCCGGATTGAATCTGCCGCTCAGCCGCGTTTATGGCGTTGTCACTTTTTATTCTTTCTTCACCATGACGCCCCGCGGAAAATATACCGTTAGAGTCTGCCTGGGCACAGCCTGTTACGTGCGAGGAGGAAAGGCGCTTGCTGAAACTCTGGAAAAACAGTTCGGCATCAAGGAAGGTGAAACAACGGCAGACCGCCTGTTCACCCTGGAATCCGTCCGCTGCCTCGGCGCATGCGGCCTGGGACCCGTCATCGTTGTGGGTGAAGACGTTCACGGCCGTGTCAAACCCGGCAAAGTGAAGGAAATACTAAGTCAATACAATTAATTTAATATTTAGAAAACGGAGGATACGCCGATGGCGAAACTGACGATTGATGATTTAAAAAAAATCAAGGAAAAAGTACACAATGAAATGTCGCTGCGTGATGGAGACCGCCGCGTCAAAATCACCGTTCATATGGGAACCTGCGGAATTGCTTCCGGTGCGAAGGAAGTCATGGACACACTGCTGGCTGAAATTGATGAAGCCAAAGTCCATGATGTCGTTGTGACCACCTCCGGGTGTATGGGTCTTTGCAGCCGCGAACCTCTGGTGACCGTAGAGATTATCAATGAACCGCCGATCAAATACGAGTATGTCAATCCTAACAAGATCAGACAGATTTTCAAAAGGCACGTTCTCGCGGGAGAAATACAGACCCCGTTTGTTCTGGCTAAAGGTTCTGAAATCACCAAATAAAAAATAATGAGCGGTCACGTGTTTGCAACCGTCCGGTTCAATGATCGCTTTGTAAGGAGGATCCTGGATTCATGAAAGTATTTCGTTCACACATACTCATTTGCGGAGGCACTGGTTGTCAGGCTTCCGGCAGTATCGGCGTAAAAAACGCACTTCTGGAGGAAATTGTTAAAAGGAAGCTCACTGAAGACATCAAAGTTGTAGAAACCGGCTGTAACGGTTTTTGCGCTCTGGGCCCCATCATGGTGGTCTATCCGGAAGGGGTTATTTACATCAGTTTAAAACCGGCAGACATTCCCGAACTGGTCGAAGAACACCTCGTCAAGGGCCGAATTGTTGACCGGCTTCTGTACCGTGAACCGGGCACAGACAAAGTCATTCCCACCATGCAGGACATTCCCTTTTTCGCCCATCAGGAACTGAGGGTTTTAAGAAACCGCGGATTGATCGATCCCGAAAAAATAGAAGAATATATCGCCCGTGACGGTTATGCCGGCATGGCCAAGGCGCTTACGGAAATGACGCCGGAACAGATTGTTCAGGAAGTACTGGATTCCGGTCTGCGGGGCCGAGGCGGTGCAGGTTTCCCCACCGGTCTGAAATGGAAGTTTGCCGCTGCATCCAAAGGCGATGTAAAATATGTTTTATGCAATGCCGACGAAGGCGACCCCGGTGCTTTCATGGACCGCAGCGTTCTGGAAGCGGATCCGCACGCGGTTCTGGAGGGCATGGTCATCGCGGCCAAGGCCATCGGCTCCAGCCATGGCTACATATACTGCCGCGCTGAATATCCCCTGGCCATCCATCGTTTGAATATCGCCATCGGACAGGCCAAGGAAGCCGGCCTTCTGGGCCAAAACATCCTGGGCACGGGTTTTAATTTCGATCTCGAAATCTACCAGGGCGCAGGCGCGTTCGTCTGCGGCGAGGAAACCGCTCTCATGACCTCAATTGAAGGAAAACGCGGCATGCCCCGACCCCGTCCGCCCTTCCCTGCCGTGGCCGGCCTGTGGCAGAAACCAAGTATTCTGAACAATGTTGAAACGCTGGCCAATATCGGCCAGGTCATTCTGCGCGGAGCCAAATGGCACGCCGCGATCGGCACGGAAAAAAGTAAGGGCACCAAGGTCTTCGCTCTCACCGGCGACGTCAACAACGTCGGTCTGGTGGAAGTTCCGATGGGCACCAAGCTGGGCACCATCGTTTTTGATATCGGCGGAGGCATCCCCAAAGGCAAAAAATTCAAAGCCGCTCAGCTGGGCGGCCCGTCCGGCGGCTGCATTCCCATTCAGCACTTAAATGCTTCCGTTGACTATGAAAAAGTCGCGGAACTCGGCGCCATCATGGGTTCCGGCGGATTGATCGTCATGAACGAAGACAAGTGCGCGGTCGACATGGCCCGGTTCTTCATGGACTTCTGCCAGGATGAATCCTGCGGCAAGTGCACCCCCTGCCGCGAAGGCACCAAACGCATGCTGAACATTCTGACCGACATTACCAACGGAAAAGGCAAGCCTGGCGACATCGAACTGCTCGAGGAAATGGCCTCCGTTATCAAAAATGCGGCCCTGTGCGGCCTGGGGCAAACAGCTCCCAATCCTGTTTTGAGCACCATCCGCTATTTCCGCAAGGAATACGAAGAGCACATCTACGAGCACCGCTGTCGCGCGACCGTCTGCTCGGCCATGTTCAAGTCCCCCTGCCAGCACACCTGCCCGGTTGAAATGGACATTCCGTCCTATATCGCGCTCGTCCGGGAAGGCCGTTTTGAAGATGCCTATAAGATTCTACTTGAGACCAACCCCTTCCCGTCTGTTTGCGGCCGCGTCTGCGATCACAAATGCCAGTCCAAGTGCCGCCGCGGCAACATGGATGAACCGCTGGCCATCAAGTTCCTGAAACGATTCATCACCGACAACGCGCCCCGTCCCAAAACAGAAGCCGTGCCGGTAACACGCAAAGAAAAAATTGCCGTGATCGGCGGTGGCCCTGCCGGCCTCACTGCTGCGCGCGACCTGGCTTTGCGAGGCTACAAGGTAACGGTCTTTGAGGAACTCAAATATGCAGGCGGCATGCTCCGCTGGGGTATTCCCGCTTACCGTCTGCCCCGCAATATTTTACAGGCCGAAATTGACGACATCACTTCCCTGGGAGTCGAAATCCGCCTCAACACCCGCGTGGGCCGAGACATTTCCTTTAAACAGATGGAAAAAGACTTTGATTATTTCTACCTGGCCACCGGCGCGCACAAGAGCCAGAAAATGCGGGTGCCCGGCGAAGAACTGGGCAATGTTTTCGGCGGCGTCGAATTTCTGAGGGACTTCAACGACAATGAAGAAAAGTGGATCAAAGGAGAAAAAACCCTGGGCAAGAAAGTGGCCGTGATCGGCGGTGGAAATTCCGCGATTGACGCGGCACGCGTCGCCCTGCGTCTCGGTTCTGAAGTCACGATTCTCTATCGCCGACTGAGGCAGGATATGCCGGCGGCGGAAGAAGAAATCAAGGCAGCGGAAGAGGAAGGCATCAAGATTGAATACCTGATCGCACCGCTGAAAATTGACGGGAAAAAAGGCAAGGTCAGCTCCATTACCTGTCAGCGCATGACCCTGGGTGATTTTGATTCAAGCGGACGAAAGAAACCTGTTCCCGTCGAAGGTTCCGAGTTCACGCTGAACGTGGATGCGATTGTTGCCGCTATCGGACAGGTTCCGGACATGAGCTTTGTCGATCAAAAGACCGGCGTTGAAATCAACAAGTGGGACTGCTACACAGTCGGCAAGGGCTATAAGTCCCGGACCACCAATCCCCGCTATTTCGCGGGCGGTGACGCCGAAACCGGTCCCGACACGGTTATTGCGGCCATCGGCGCGGGACACCAGGCGGCCGACGACATCGATATGGCCATTCGCACTGCCAATGGCGAACCTGCTTACGAAAAACCGGCCCGGGAAAAAATCGATGTGCCGCTGGTAATTGATGAAGAATCGATCGAAGCACCGCAGATGCCGATGCCGGAAATGCATCACGATACCCGCAAGACAAATTTTGCGGAAGTGGAACTGGGCTTCAGCCGCGAAGATGCCATAAAAGAAGCCTGCCGCTGTCTGCGTTGCGACGCGTCCGTCTAACGAAGCCGCTGAGAAAAACAATTGCAAAAGAGGTTTGCCCAAACAGGCAAACCTCTTTTTTTTTCACGCCTCAGAATTTGAAAAACGGTTGCAAGACGCCCGATGTTTCGGCGAAATCATCATAATCTTTGTGAATTGATGTATGACGCGCTCGACTAGAGAGACCCCATCGCAACAAGCTCTTTAATATCGATATGCCTGGATTCATCGACCATCAGACCCTCATGAATCAGTTCTAGAACGCGCGGTTTTTCCTCGGGAAACTTGTAGCCTTCGTAATCCATGTGAAAAAGCGTCCCACCGTTTCGACCGGTCCAGGCATTCATATTGTGGTCAAAACAAACCCTTCCTGTTACATTGAGCATTTCAATCATCAATTTTAATTCTTCGAGCCTTTCGTGAGGCGACGAAATGTGAAATCTTCCCTGCCGGTAATCTTCGAAAATCTCCGTGCCCTGTCTTGGCACCAGGGGACGCGAACGGATATAATGGGGATTGATTTCATTTAAAACACGTGCTGTATTTTCCGCATGCTGACGCCAGCGCTCCCTGCCGCCCAGGTCCGGCATCCAGTACTCGGAAAGCTGAAAACCGGCGGCCATGGCCTTTTTCCCGCCATCAATCTGCTCGGCGCTGGTCACTCCTTTGCGTATAATTTTCAAAATTTCATCATCACCCGTCTCCAGCCCGACGTGAATACGGTCAAGGCCTGCTTCCCGGATAGCCTTCAATTCTTCCGGTTTTCGCTGTGACAGGGTCTTGGAACGGGTGTACGAAGTTACCCTGGTTACCCCCGGCAGTGTTTTGCGCAGATGCCGCAGGACCTCGATGAATTCGTCCGTCCTCATAATCATACTGTTGGCATCCTGAAGGAATACCGTTTTTCCGCCGTAATAAAGCCAGCTGAACACATTGGAGAAACAATAATTCTCGCTCAGAAACGGATCGACGCTCAAAAGAGCACGGTAAACATTCCGATTCAGCCGTCCTTCCTGGCCGATTTTCATTGAGACTTCCCGGATCTCATCCACCATGGCTCTGACCGTATCGATATCCGCTTTAATGTCTTCTACAGGACGATAGACAAACTTGTGTCCTTTATACATTTCGCAAAACGTGCATTTATTCCAGGGACAGTTTTCGGTCACCCTTAATAAAAGCGAGGCACTGCCTCCTTCGCTGGGCGGCCGGTACACCCCTACCGCAAATGATAATTTGCTTATCTTTTCAACATGATGCCGATATAAGTCATTCTTGGGGGCTGCTGCCATACAACGCTCCTTATTCTTTAATGAAAACTAATATAATACGTTTTTGTGTTTTGACAACATGAGTTCCCGCCAAATAACGTTTTATGTAATGGACGCCCAGTTTATGGAACCGAATAATCCGCCGTATAACAATATTTTTCCCTGGCGATTAAGGGGAACATGCCTCTGGAATTTAATGCAAAAAACTTTTCAAAAAAACGAATATGTCCTTGTCAAGAATGAATTCTTTATATATAAGGCGAACGTCATTTATTGCTTTTTCGACACAATAAAAAGACTAATTGAATTAACAAGCCGATGTTTGCTTAAAGTTTCACCAAAAATACATTTTGCCTTTTATCAAAGGCAAGGAGGGAATCGAAGTATGGCTAATGAAAATTTGGAGAGTAAGCGATGGTTGATCGCCATTGCCGCCGTTGTCATTCAATTGTGCCTCGGCACTGTTTACGCATGGTCCGTTTTTAAGAATCCTTTAATGAACATGCACGGCTGGGACGGCAAGTCCGTTCAGTTAACCTTTATGCTCCTAATGGGGATTATCGGATGCGCCGCCGCTTTCGGCGGAACACTGGTCGATAAGAAAGGTCCCCGCTTTGTCGCCACGATCGGCGGCGTTCTCTTTGGCATCGGCACCCTGGTTGCCGGCTACGCCGATCAGGTGGGAAACATCATGCTTCTTTATCTGGGTTTTGGTGTGATCGCCGCATTGGGAAACGGTTTCGGTTATGTCACCCCGATTGCCACTCTAATCCGCTGGTTCCCGGATAAACGCGGTTTGGTCACGGGTCTTGCTGTAATGGGTTTCGGAGCGGGTGCGTTCTTCATGGGCAAAATCGCACCGGCCATGATTAATTCATTCAAGGAAGTGGATGCAGCTGGCAAAGTGCTCTCGTCCGGTGTTGCCATGACCTGGTATATCTGGGGTGTCATCTTTCTGATTCTGGTTACAGGCGCTGCCCAGCTTTTCAAGAACCCTCCCGCAGGCTGGCTCCCCAAAGGTTTTACCCCTGCTACAACCTCTGTATCTGCGGCTGACTCTTTTACGTTCGGCGAAGCCGTAAAAAGACCCCAGTGGTGGATGCTGTGGGCCATGCTGTGTTTGAACGTATCCGCAGGCCTCGGTTTGATTTCCCAGCATTCTCCGCTGGCCCAGGATATATATAAGAAAACGATGGGATTGATCGGTGATCTGACTCCGGAACAGGTTGCAGTTGTCGCGGCCGCCGGTGGAACCGTCGTGGCCGTCGCCGCAATCTTCAATGGTTTAGGCAGACTCTTCTGGGCAAAGATTTCCGATAACATCGGCCGCCGCATGGTGTTCCTGATCATGTTTGCCACTCAGGCCGTTGTTTATTTACTGGTCGCCATGGGCTATGTTTCCAACTACTATCTCTTCATCGTCGTATCCTGCTATCTCCTGGCCTGCTACGGCGGCGGATTTGCCACTATGCCCGCGTTTGCTGCTGACGCATTTGGTCCGGCCTATATCGGTAAGGTATATGGCTTCATGCTGACCGCATGGAGTGTTGCCGGTATTATCGGCCCGTTCGTGTTTGAAGCCTTCAAGCCCCAGGCACTCTACATTGCTGCCGGCCTGCTGATTGCCGGTTTCGCAATCGCGCTTGTTTACAAAGCACCTAAGGGTAAGAAAGCATAACGGTCGCAGCATATCAAATTTAAGAAACCCCCTTTTCGTCATTGCCTTCGAAGAGGGGGTTTCTTTGCATAATCAACTATTTGGTTCTGATACATTCACTTCACCATAGACTACCAGTCATAAAATCATTGACACTGACAAGCCTGTATAGTATCTATTTCGAGATAATATCTTTAAGGAGGAACAACCAAATGGCAAGATGGAAATATAAGACAAGCATCATCGATCTGGACCGTCTGATCCCCCCCGAAGCCATTTCCTGCGATGCTTCAGGAACCTGCGTCATTGACGGTATTCCCGGAAGCGAAGATCATTTCAAGGGAATTCTCGACAAAGAAGGTGAAAGTGAATGGGAATTGATTCAGTGCCAGCCCCACGGAACAAAACTGCTTTGCATCTGGAAGAAAAAAGTCGCGGAAGCATTCGCCAGCTGACAGGACAAGAATCCTTAAACATTTTGCATCTGCACAAGTCCGGCTATGATCTCAAGGTGATGAAAATGAGACAACTCGCCGGAGTGTATTTATGCAATCATGTTTCTAATTGAAAGTAAAAAGGCACTCCGCAGGGACATGGCCTTTTACATTAAAATTACGAATTTAGGAGGAATTGATTTATGGCTTTTAACCCCCCGGCAAAAATGGTCGCTCTCGTGGGTACTGCGGGAGTCGGCAAGGCTAAACTTTCGTTATTCAACCTGCTGCTTCGAGGATTCATGGCAGGCGCATACATTGCCATCGGAGCGGCACTGTGCACCGTGTGCTCTACCGGCGCGGCACCGATCCTTGGAGCCGGCGTTGCAAAAATGATCGGTGGCGCCGTATTCCCCGTCGGCCTGATTGCCATCGTTTTGACCGGTATGGAACTTTTTACCGGAGACTGCATGATCGTCCCCATGGCCGCCATGATGAAAAAGGTCACCTGGGGCGCTGTATTCAGAAACTGGGTATGGGTTTATATCGGCAACTTGGTCGGTTCACTGGCTTATGCGTATGTCATGGTGATTGGTCCTTTTGTTGACGGAACGGCAGGAGGAATGGTTGTAAACGCGTTCGGCATGACCGCCATCAATATTTCCGTTGGCAAGATTCTGACCTACAAAGCAGTCGGAACCGCGGGCCTCTGGTCCTGCTTCATCAAGGCCATCGGCTGTAACTTTCTGGTCAATATCGCTATTTTGCTTGCCATCACGGCAGACGACGTCATCGGCAAGTTTTTCGGTATCTGGTTCCCGATTATGGCTTTCGTCGCGACCGGTTTTGAACACTGCGTAGCCAACATGTATTTTCTTCCAGCAGGAAAGTTCCTGACGGACTGGTACCCTGCAGTAATCGAGAAAAGCGCGAATGCCCTTTTGATCAGCAACGGAGGTATTTCGTGGGCTGACATCTGGATCTGGAATCTTATTCCCGCCACAGTCGGGAATATTTTCGGCGGTTTCCTTTTCATCGGGATTGCTTACTTTCTGATGTTCAGAAACGACCTTCCGAAGGACTAGGGGTAACAAATGTCCGTATTCGCCTGGGTGACTTTTGCCATCTGCGCTGTTGCAGTGGCCCTGCATTATCATGCCACAGGCAACGAACGTTTTTTGTGGTTTGCCATCCCCGGCTTGATTATGCTGCTGGTGATTCCCATGACTCTCGCATGGATGAGCCGCAAGAGTCTTGCCGAGGCGAACGAGCAGTCCTATAAAAAGGCACGCCCCTGCAAACCGGGAAAAGTAACACCGGCGATGATTGGCAATGCTGTGCGTATATCCGGTGCGGTACAAAAGATCAGCTTCAAATGGCTGAACAGACCGCACTTTCACATTAAAGACGAGACGGGAGAAATACGGGTGATCATGTTCACGACCCCTTCAAATCCAGTGGTCGTCGGAGACAAGGTAGAAGCCGTAGGAATTGTGATGAAATATCCGCTGTCGAAAGAGCGGATAGCCGTATCGGCCGTCAGCGTCAAAAGAATTTAACATAAGGAGAAAATCATGGACGCAAGAGAAGCAAGATTGGTATTCGGGTTTCTTTTATTGGGACTTGCTCCCATCCTGGCCACGGCGGCAGGAGCAGGCGCAGGGATCATTGTTTTCGCAGTAGGCCTGCTGGCGGGAGCAACTGCTGTCGCCTGAAAAATAATGATCAAAAGGGGAAAGTGACGTCGTAAACCGTCGTTACTTTCCCCTGCTTCGTGCAAGAATACACCTTGTTTTTAATTTCATGACCAGACGAGAAACCATGACCAGCTGTCCATGCCACGTTTGTACTTTCCTTTTGACATTTCCATAATGATCCTGTAATTTAAGCCCAATTTTGTACTCTGAAAACATCGTCCTTTTTGTCTTCTATCCACAACGGTTTACGGAATCAGAGGCGTGCAAATGAAGCAATCTTCCAAGACAAAATCCGAACTACTCACGGAAATATCAACCCTAAAGAAGAAAATACAGAAACTGGAAAAATCGGGAGCAAAGCCAGAAAGCGCCGAACCTGACCTTCAGGAATCAGCATTTAAAACCTTGTTTAACTCGGCTTCCGAGGGAATTCTCATCGCCGACTTAAAAACGAAGCGTTTCAGATACGCCAATCCCGCGGTCTGCAGAATGTTTGGATACCTGGAAGAAGAAATGTTGAAGTTACAGGTAAACGACATTCACCCTGAAGAGTCCCTGAAAAAAGTACTTGCTGAATTCGATACCATGAAACGGGTAAAGAAGAATTGGGCACTCAATATCCCCTGCCTGCGCAAAAACGGTTCTATTTTTTACGCCAACATCAGCGAGGCTTCTATTGTCTTAGATGGTGTAAAATGCAATGCAGGTTTTTTCACCGACGTCACTGAAGGCAAAAAGGCAGAAGAGAGTCTTTCCAGATCCGAGAGAAAATTCTCCTCTTTTTTTCATATGAATCTTGATCCTATCGCCATTACCGATGCAGCGAGGGGAACATTAATTGATGTAAACGAGGCATTTATAAACTGGACCGGTTACTCCCGGGAAGAACTGATCGGCTTTTCTGTCAAGGATCTTCATATATGGGTCAATATCGAAGACCGTGAAAAGATAATAAATAAATTGAAAGATTCAAAAGCAGTCTTGGGTGAAGATATCCTGATGCGCCGGAAGAACGGTGAAATCAGGAATATGATTTTCTCAGCCCGTTATATTGAAATTGATCAGGATCGTTACCTTTTGACAATCGCCCATGACCTCACCGACCGCAAAAGGGCTGAGGATGCCCTGCGGGAGAGTGAAGACAAATTCCGGCACCTTTTTGAATCTGCCGGGGACAGCATCTTCCTACTGGATAATGACGTCTTTATTGACTGTAATCCAAAAGCCCTGGAAATGTTTGGCTGCACCCGGGAGCAGATTATCGGGCAGCCTCCTTCACGCTTCTCGCCCGAGGTTCAGCCTGATGGAAAGTCCTCAAAAGAACAGGCCCTGGCAAATAACCGAGCAGTGCTCAAGGGTCAGCCTCAGTATTTTGAATGGAGACACTGCCGCAGTGACGGGACATTGTTTGATGCGTCAATCAGTTTAACTTCCTTTTTGGACAGGGGAAAGCCCTATATTCTGGCCATCTGCCGCGACATTACCGAGAACAAGCATGCTCAGGAGGCACTTCATGAAAGCGAAGAAAAATACCGGACGCTTTTTGAAAATGTTCGGGAGGCCATTGTTGTTGTCCAGGACAGGAAAGCTGTGTTTTTCAATCCGGTCATAGCAGGCGTTACCGGTTATTCAGACAAAGATCTCTCTTCCAGACCGTTTGTCGATTTCATCCATGCGGATGATCGCGAAATGGTCATGGATTATCATATCCGACGTCTCAAAGGGGAAGATATCCCGTCCAAATACACCTTCAGGCTTCTGAATAAAGATGGCGGTTTCCGCTGGATCGAGTTGAGCGCTGTCAAGATCAACTGGAAAGGGAAACCCGCGACTTTAAATTTCATGATTGACATCACTGACCGCAGGCGGACAGAGGAGGAAATTCAGAAGGCGAATACATTACTGAACTCGATTGTCGAGAATATCCCGAACATGATCTTCCTCAAGGATGCCAGGGAACTTCGATTCACCCGTTTCAACCGGGCGGGAGAGGAACTGCTGGGTCATTTCAGGGGCGACCTATTGGGAAAGAACGATTACGATCTTTTCCCGACAGAGCAGGCAGACTTCTTTACGGAAAAAGACCGGGAAGTTTTGCGCGGGAAGGAAATTTTGGACATCCCGGAAGAATTCATTCAGACCCGTAACAGGGGAGAGCGAATCCTGCACACCAAAAAAGTGCCGATTCTAGACACGAATGGGAAACCTGAATACCTGATGGGCATCTCTGAAGACATCACCGACCGCAAGCGGGCGGAGGAAAAGGAAAAAGAAACCCACGCCCTTCTCAGGATCGCCGGAGAAAAATCTAAACTCGGCGGATGGAGCGTCAATCTTCAGGAAAACCGCGTTACCTGGTCTGATGAAGTGGCGGCCATTCATGAAATGCCTGTGGGACACTCACCAATGGTGGAACAGGGTATAAGTTTTTATGCGCCCGAGTGGCAGGAAAGAATTACGAAAGTATTTACAGATTGTGCCCAAAAAGGAATCCCCTACGATGAAGAAATGGAAATTATAACCGCCGGGGGCAAAAGAGTGTGGGTAAGAACCATCGGGGAAGCAGTAAAAGATGACACGGGTAAAATCATTAAAGTGCAGGGTGCATTTCAGGACATCAGCGACCGCAAAAAGATGGAACTTGAACTGCGGGCAAGTGAGGAAAAGTACAAGCAGCTTTTTGACAACGCTCCTGCAGGAATATACCGGATTGATTTTAAAAGCGGCAAATTCACAAAAGCGAATGATGTTTTTTGCGACTACGCAGGCTGCACCCAGGAAGAGATAAACACCCTGGGTCCTTTCGACATTTTGACGGAAGACAGCAAGAAGGTTTTTATCGAACGCATGGATAAAATGTCCCGGGGCATCAGCGTGCCGCCTACAGTTGAACTTGAAGTATTAAACAAAAAAGGCCTTCGATTAAATGTTCAGCTGAACGTAAAAAACATCTGTGACGCGGAAGGGCATGTGGTTGGTGCTGATGTTGTCGCGCATGACATCACCCAGCAAAAACAGATAGAAAACGAACTGCGGGCAAGTGAAAGTAATTTTCGTAATTCTTTTAGTGACTCCCCTCTGGGTGTGAGAGTTTCAACCATCGAAGGAGAGACCATTTACGCCAACAAAGCGATGCTGAATATTTACGGTTATGACAGTGTTGAGGAGTTGAAGAATAAAACCTTAAGGGAACGCTATACTCCGGAAAGTTATGCCGAGTGGCAGGTGAGAAAAGAAATAAGACTGCAGGGCAAGTTCGGCCCGACTGAATATGAAATAAGCATTGTGAGAAAGAACGGCGAAATACGCCATCTGCGGGCTTTTCGAAAGGAAATCTTCTGGGACGGCGCTGTCAGATACCAGGTTTATTATAATGACATTACTGAAAGGAAACGCGCGGAGGAAGAGAAAAGAAAACTGGAAGAGCGTTTGAATCGGGTGGAAAAAATGGAAGCCCTCGGACAACTGGCCGGCGGAGTTGCCCACGATCTGAACAATGTCTTAGGGATCCTCATGGGATATGCCGAACTGCTGCTGATAGAGATCCCCGAAGAAGATCGGGCGAGAAGCCACGCAGAAAAAATTATGCAGTCCACGGAAAGAGGAGCCGCCATTGTTCAGGATCTCCTCACACTGGCCAGACGCGGAATAAACAAAACAGAAGTGATCGATCTTAACGATATAGTCTCAGGTTTCTTCAACACACCGGTTTTCGAAAACATACAGGACTGCCATCCCCGCGTAAATTTTAAAATCAGTTGTCCCGACAAGCTGCTGAAAATCAAGGGATCCCCTATTCACCTGGAAAAGACGCTGATGAATCTGGTGTTAAATGCAGCAGAGGCCATTACTGAAAAAGGAGACGTTACGATCCGGACAGAAAACCTTTATCTGGAAAAGGCCATCGCTGGGTACGATGAGGTTAAACAGGGGGATTATGTCGTCCTGACGGTATCCGACACGGGAACAGGTATTCTTGCCGAGAACAAAGAGAAGATATTTGAACCGTTTTTCACAAACAAGATTACGGGCCGGAGCGGAACCGGCCTGGGGCTGGCGATCGTCTGGGGAACAGTCAAAGATCATAGAGGCTATATTGATGTTCAGACAGAAGTGGGTCAGGGAACGACCTTTACGCTTTATTTCCCGGTAACACGCGAGGAAATGATCGCCCCTCAACAGAAAAAGTGGATGGAAGAATACATGGGGCACGGGGAAACGGTACTGGTGGTGGATGACATTACCGAACAAAGAGATGTTGCTTCAGCCTTGCTGAAAAAGCTTGGTTATAAGGTTCATGCAGTGGCAAACGGTGAAGAAGCGGTGGAATACCTACGGCAGAACAAGGCAGATATCATTGTTCTGGATATGATCATGGTCCCGGGAATCGACGGTTTGGAGACGTATCAAAAAATTCTGGAAATCAATCCGAAGCAGAAGGCTGTCATTGTAAGCGGCTTTTCTGAGACGGACCGTGTGAAAGAAGCACAAAAGCTGGGAGCAGGTGCTTACATCAGGAAACCCTATGTAATGGAATCGATCGGCATGGCCATCCGGAATGAACTCCAGCGGTGACATTGCCCCGGTTATTGTCTATTGGTCCTTGGCCAGAGGCATTTCTTGAAGCTGTTTTGCCTGCCTGAACATCTCCTCACGGAAATCTGAAGAAAACGGCAGTAAATGGCCACTCCCAGGGAACAGATGTAATTTACCGTTTGCCAGATTCTTTGACAGATGATGGGCAAACGCCTGCGGCACGAACGGATCAGCATCACCCTGCATGATCTGAACAGGATTTTTCACTTCGCTCATCTCAAATCCCCAGTGCTGCCATTGTACCTTGAGGTCCTGTACAGCTCCGTCACTTCCCTGCCGAAGTCCTTCCTGCTGGGTACGCATGAACAGACAGGCACTGGCGGGGGAATCTAGCAACCGGCGATCAGACGGAGGCATCTTCTTCACAGCCTCGCGCAGGTAAAAATCCGGCCGATGCAAATCCATCCGCCGCACTCCCCAGACTGTCATACTGAACGCCAGGGGATGATTCTGTGCCAGTTTCGCGTCTGGAAGCCCCCTGTCGGCCATAAACTGCTGTGCATCCGGGAATCGTGAAAAGTCCGTATAACCGGAAATGGCAAAGGTAAACGCCACCCGTTGCGGATAATAATACGTTGTCGCTATGACGGGCGGAGCACCGCTGGACCAGCCGATCAGTCCGAAGCGGGCGATTTTTTTCAGATCGGCCAACGCGGCCAGATCGTCGGCAAAATCCCTGAGCGAGTAATGCTTGACAAATGGAGATTTTCCAAAACCGGGGCGATCGAACACAATCAGGCGATAGCCGAAACGGCGGGCATCCTGATCCAGCAGGGCCAGCTCCAGGCGGGACCCCGGATTCCCATGCGCGTAAAACACGGGGAACCCCATTGGATCACCGGCCTCTGCAACGGCAAGCCGATGGCCGCGCACGGTCAGCATTTGAGTGGCCGGCTCCTGATTCGGAATGCCTTTGCACACGGAAGGCTGCGGCAGTCTGCTTCCCTGCTGCCCGATGGCTGCAGGCGCCAGGAATAAAAGTACCAGCACGCTTACAAGAAAGCCCGTTTTCTTCTTCATCAGCATATTTTTTTACCCTGGCAACAATAATTGCCATTCCTGCACGGAGACTGCGTCTCATTGTCATTGCGAGCTCCCAAAGGGAGCGCGGCAATCTCTTTGTTCTTTGATAGAAATGAGATTGCTTCGGTCACTGCGCTCCCTCGCAATGACAATGACAAACAACCTTGTAGACGGGACTACTAGAATATACTGGGTGCCGGATAACCTGAAGGTCATGCGCTTCAGTCCTATTTTACCTGGATGGTACCTACCTGGTTGACGCGCATGTTGTCGATAAAGACCGACCCCATGCTTTTTCCCGCACCCGGCTCCGTTCCGATACGGATGGAGTCAATGCTCATTCTCTGTATCTGCATGCTGGAATTGATTTCCTGAACAAGAACCGACTTCCCGGCGTTTGTCCCGTCATAAACAGTATAGACGTTCGTATTGAAAAGGGAATCTCCCTGAATATTGCCCTTCAGATGAATGTCCATAAGACTGACATAGAAGTCGCCCATTTTCAGAAACACATTTCCATGGTCGCTGAACATTTCCCCCGTGACATAATCGAAATACACGTTTTCCAGCGTGATGTTAAATCCCAGGCGTGTGAAATCGTAGAGTGCATTTCCGGTTGCCTTACCGGCTCCTTCCGTGAGGTTGTAAGGCACCCTCTTCAACACGATGAAGCGATTCATCTGCTGCCCTGACGTGTTTGGCGATACGGACAGTCCGCTCTGAGCGGCAACCTGGGACAGTTCACCATCGTTCATTGCCGGTTCTGCAGAAGCTACGGATTGAAAAATAACAAGGAAGGCCAGACAAAGGATGGGAACAAATTTGCGAAGATTTGTTTTCATCATGACCTCCGCCTCCCCATAGAGGGAACCTGGTTTTGCCCGTCTGTTATGATTGAACGATCAACGCCTCTTGAATAAGCAATTTGTTTTTTTATTTTTCTTATCAATGAATCAGGGGGTTGTCAAGTGAAGGAAAGAATCATCTCTGCAAAAAAACGATGATGATCAAATGAAAGCTTTATTTTTGGAATCTTTATGGATATACTTAATTTATATAGATAATTTGAATTCCATATGCGAGATTGTTCATTTTGTCTTCATACGGCACAAACGAGGCAGGGCAAAAAAAAGATGCAGGAATTATCCAAACAATATCAAAAATTAATCGAAGAGAATACCACATTAAAACAAAAGATCCGGAAGCTGGAAAAATCAGCGGAGGGACTGAGAGAAAGCGGAACAAAATACCGTACTATCATTCAAAACATTCAGGAAGGCTATCTCGAGACGGACCTTACCGGAAAATGGATCTTCGTTAATGACATCATTCCCAAACTGCTCGGGTATACCCGCAGGGAACTCATGGAAATGCCCAATCCCATTGGCCGGCTGCAAACTGAAGATAATGCAAAAAAGTCCTATCAGGCCTTCAGGACCATATACAAAACAGGAAAACCGCTGAAATCTTTTGAAATCGAGTTAATTAAGAAAGACGGCAGCACCGGCAACTATGAAATATCGGTATCTCTGATGAAGGACGCCACGGGAAAGCCGGTTGGGTTCCGGTGTATTTCCCGAGACATCACCGAGCGTAAAGTGATGGAACGCGCCCTCAAGGAAAGTGAAAAGCAGTACCGCATGATTGTCGAAAACATGTACGACAGCATCTGGACCATGGACATGGACCTGCATTTCACCTACCTGAGCCCGTCCGAAATACACACGTCGGGTTACACCCCCGAAGAGGTCATGCAAATCCCCGTTGAAAAATTGATCACGCCGGAATCCTATAACGTGGTGAAAAGAATTTTTGGCGAGGAGATAGAACGGGAATTTGGCGAAGGACCGGTTGATCTCAATCGCAAACGAATCATCGAAATAGAACTGAATCACAAAAACGGAGGCACCTACTGGCAGGAGACCACCGCTTCTTTTATCCGGGATGAAAACGGCAAACCCACGGGGATCGTGTGCGTCGGCCGGGACATCACAGCGCGGAAGCAGGCGGAACATGACCTGCAAACGGCCAGAGACCACCTGCTTCAGGCAGAGAAGCTCTCCGCGATCGGTCAATTGTCCGCCGGTGTCGCCCATGAAATCCTCAACCCCGTGAACATCATATCCACAGAAATACAGTTTCTGCAGACGATGGAAAACATGCCGCATGAAGCGCAGGAGGAATTACAAATCTGCATGTCCCAGATCGACCGTATTGTTGCCATTGCCGATGGCCTCAAGCATCGGTCGAGCATCCCTGAAAAAAGGATGGAAATGGCGAACATCAACGACGTCATTACCGATATCATGACTTTACACAAATCACAGTTGATGATAGATAAAATAGAGACGGACATTCAGTACCATCCTGACTTGCCGGAAATGCTCATGGACCGGAAAAAGATTGAACAGGTGATTCTGAATCTGATTTCGAACGCCAGGAGCGCCATGGAGGGCAAGGAGAAAAAACTCCTGCGGATATCGACAGAATGGGAAGCCAATCACGATCAGGTCAGGATTGTCGTGGCAGACACAGGATGCGGCATCAAGAGTGAACACATGCTGAAAATTTTTAATCCTTTTTTCACCACCAAGGAACAGGGAAAAGGAACCGGACTGGGTCTTTCCATATCCTACGGCATCATCAAAGATCACGGCGGCAAAATCTGGGCAAAGAACAACAAATGGGGAGGCGCCACGTTCAATATCATTTTCCCCGTGAAGACAAGCCACGAACCGTCATGAGCGATCAATGCAGGGAGAGGATTTTGACCGCCATCATCCATGAAAATGAAATTCAAAAAGGCGCTGGCATTTCCGGCGGCAGGGCTTTAATCGCGAATCCCGTTAACATCGGTGAACTGATCGAAAAAATAAACGCTGTCTGTTAAATTGTCAAAAATCCCTGGCATTCAAAAGACAACCAATACGGTCCGTGGCATTTACAATGAATAAGAGCAAGACCATCGAGCAACTCACACAAGAACTGGCAACTCTGCGCCAGCAGGTCGCCCGGATGAAAGAGTTGGGGAAAAGCCGTCGGCAAAAGGAAACCGCTTTGAGGGAAAGCGAGGAAAAGTATCGCGGAATTCTGCATAACATGGATGATGCATATTACGAAGTCGATTTAAAAGGAAACTATGTTTTTTGCAATGAAGCGATGCTTTTAAAAACAGGCTACTCCCGGGAAGAACTCGCAGGCATGAGCTACAAGAAAATCGTCAGCCTCGAAACGCAACAACGGGTGAAACAGGTTTTCCAGGACGTCTATAAGACAGGCCATCCCATCCGTAATTTTGAATATGATCTGATCAGAAAGGACGGCGACAACAGAAATTTCGAGGCCTGGGTCAGTCCGATATTCGATAAAAAACACAGACCCATCGGTTTCAGAGGCATGGCCCATGATGTCACGGACCGTAAGCGGGTGGAAGATGAACTGAAGGAAAGCCGTGAACGACTCAAGCGAAGCGAGGAACGTTACCGGGTTATCCTCGACAACATGGAGGAAGCCTATTACGAAGTGGACCTGCATGGAAACCACATGTTTTATAATGAATCCACGTTAAGAAATCTGGGTTACACCAGAGAAGAAATGCTGGGCATGAACTACCGCCAGTATGTTGACGAGGAAAATGCACAAAAAATTTACGAGGCCTATCACAGGGTTTTTCTTACCGGAGAAACCATCAAGGGAATGGACTGGGTACTGCGCAAGAAAACAGGCGAGAAAATGCCCGTGGAAGGGTCCGTCTCGCTGATGCGGGATTCGCAGGGCAATCCCATCGGTTTCAGGGGGGTTGTTCGCGATATCACAAAACGCAAAGAGGCGGAAAAGGAACTTCGTGAATCCGAAGAGAAATACCGGCTCCTGGCTGAGAAAGCCATGATGGGCATCTTCTGGATCAATGATTCGTTCCAGTTCATCTATGTTAATGATCATCTTTGCAAAATACTGGGCCGCTCGAGAAGCGAAGTTCTTGGTAAAAATTTCCGGGAGGTTTTATCCGACAACTCGCGCGATCATGTAACGGAACGCTACGTGCGCAGGCAGCGCGGTGAAGAGGTGCCTGACCGATATGAAGTAGAAGTTGTCCGTCCGGACGGTGAAGTACGCCGCATTGAAATGATGGTGGCCGTCATGCTGGATAAATCGGGAAGAATGAACAGCATAGGACAGGCCATTGACATCACCGAGCGCAAACAGTCAGAAGAAGAACGGGAGAAGCTGCAGCAGCAATTGACCCAGGCCCAGAAAATGGAATCCATTGGACGCCTGGCCGGCGGAGTGGCCCATGATTTCAACAATATGCTCGGGGTTATTCTGGGCCATGCGGAGATTGCCATGATGAAGGCCGATCCTTCACAGCCATTTTATAAAGACCTTGTTGAAATCTCGGAAGCGGCCGGACGTTCTGCCAATCTCACGCGTCAGCTTCTGGCCTTTGCCCGCAAGCAGACCGTAACCCCGAAGTTACTCGTCCTGAACGAAGTTATCGAGGGTATGCTCAAAATGCTCCAAAGGCTTATCGGCGAGGACATTGAACTGGCCTGGCTGCCCGATTCGGCCCAGGCAATGGTTAAGGTGGACCCCGGCCAGATCGACCAGATCCTTGCCAATTTGTGCGTCAACGCGCGTGACTCCATTGCGGGTGTCGGTAAAGTTATCATCGAAACGGGAAACGCGGTTTTCGACGAGGACTTTTGCAGCAGTCGCATCGGGTTTTCTCCCGGTGACTATGTGATAATCACCGTCAGAGATAACGGTTGCGGCATGGACAAAGAGACGCTGGAAAATCTTTTTGAACCATTCTTCACTACCAAGGACGTCGGACAGGGGACTGGCCTGGGACTGGCCACCGTGTACGGCATTGTCAAGCAGAACGGCGGATTTATCCATGTTGACAGTGAGCCGGGGCATGGAGCAACCTTCAGGGTCTATCTACCCCGGCATGTGGGCAAAACCGAACCCACAAGGAAAGATGATCAGGGAACACCGGCCACCAGGGGACACGAAACCATCCTGCTTGTCGAGGACGAACCGGCAATGCTGGAAATGACCACACTCCTTCTCGAACAGCTTGGTTACGTCGTGCTGAAAGCATGCACACCGGGCGAGGCCATTCATATAGCCGAAAATCATCCCGGCGATATCCATCTGCTTGTGACAGATGTGGTCATGCCAGAAATGAACGGTCGCGATCTGGCCAGAAAAATCCTGTCCCTTTATCCAGGCATCAAACGCCTTTTCATGTCCGGCTACACAGCCGACGTCATCGTCCATCAGGGTGTGCTGGATGAGGGCGTGCATTTCATATCGAAACCCTTCTCAGTAAAAGGCCTCGCCGACAAAGTACGTGAAACGCTGGGGTAATCTTACACGGGACGCATCTTGAACAGGGCAGGAAGTGCTTTGTCCGGAAAACATGAACTATCCGGAAGCGAGATAAAATCCCCGGATGATGAGGCGGAACGACATTCTTTCGAGTCAAGTAATGTTCAGAACAATTAATTTATGCTTTTCATTTGCAGTCAGAAAACTTTATTCAAAAACAAACAAATAAATAAAGGCAGAGCCATACGACCCTGCCTTGCCATTCAAATATGGTGGAGGTGAAAAGGTTTGAACTTCTGCCTCTTGAATATTACTACCCAAGCGCTCTCCCAGCTGAGCTACACCCCCACGCAATTTCCATTTAGTCGTTTACCTTGAATATGTCAATTACTCTTTTGCGTAAATCTCTCACTCCGTTAAACTTTTCCCGCATCGCGCCAATATCTCTTGTTACCGTCTGCTGATTACGCGTAACATCCTTTTAAAACGGTTTTTTCTACTCTTCCCTGACAGGAAGCATTTTGCTTGCTCTCCCGTTTCTTTTCCAGTTTCCAGAAATAGCGGATCTTGCAAACTTCACCAATGGGCAATCCCGTCATCTCCTCCAGGTCCGTAATACGAATGTTAGGGTTTTTATCAAGTTCATTCACAATGATTTGCTCCTGATGGCTCATCCTCTCACCCTGCCTTTCTGTAAAAAAACTGCTTTATTTTTGGTTTTTGCAAGCTCCTTTACATCCAACCCGCCTTTGTTCAGAAATTACAATTTTATCTATTGCTGAAAATATTACTGAACCTCTCTGTAACTATGAAAAATGAACAATATCCCCTAGGGAGATACATTGTATTGCTGTATTTTGGATCGCAATAATGAAGAGGGAGTTTGAACTTCCTTAAAAACTGCCGTATAAAATGGAGACCCTCCAGAAGGTGATTTATTTACCTTTGACTCTTCGGCTGACCTGCCTCCGAGTGCGCGTTCAAAGGATTCTTCAGAAGAGATCACCGGAAGTTTTACCGCCTGGGAATTACGTCCATATTTCTGCACAAATCTCTCCAGGCTGAATTTTAATTCACATGCCATTTTCTGTGCTTCTTCCCCATTGTCACCGCAGATGTCTTCATAAGAATCGTTTCCTTCTCTGGAGAACTCTGCAATCATTTCCATCGCCTGCGATAACACGAAATCAGGAGTCAATTTTTCGCCAATGCGAAGTCTCTCAATGACTCTCTCCTTCAACTCATAAGGGGCATCTTTCTTCATGAGTTGAATGGGGCAGGCAGAAACAGTCTCGAATTTCTTCACAAACTGTTCCAGTTCCATTTTTAGTCGAATGGCGGATAATTGCGCATCCTTTCCCCTGGTTCCTACCAGTTTCTCATGTAGATCCTGACCAAATTGATTGAAGTTTTCTAAGATTTGTTTCGCTCGTGTCAATATTAATGTTGGAGTAATCTCTTCATCTTCCTGTTTCGCTTCCCATACCTCTTGATAGAGTTCATAAGGGGCATCTTCTTCCATTTTCTGAATCATCTGTTCACCCGTCCTTTCCATGGGAAAAACAAATAAAACATTGTATCAAACAGGGTAGGTTTTCAGCTCTTTATTACTTAAATCAGCATCAACAAAGAAGGCTCCTCCGGTATATTCGCCGCCGTCCGGCAGCTGTATCAAAAATTTGTAATACATTGCATGCATAATATATTCCCAAAAATCTAATTTTATCTTTTTATGTATTAACTTACTAAAATAATTTATATAAATTTTGTATCTTGATGAAAGGCAGCAACGAAAAATCGAATGTATGGACTTTTGAAATGTCAAAATTGTAAAATATTCTGACAGTGAAAACGGCGAACAACAACCTCATTTCTTGTCGTCATTTATGTAATAAATTGACTTTATTGATTATTTCACAATTATTATGCCATATTGTAATTTGTAATACATTTCGACAATCAATGATTTTTCAGAACAACAATGGAAGGGCAAATTCAGAACCGTCTCTTCACGGTCTGTTTTTGAAGATTTGGAATTGAAGAAAATCAGGCAGGCGCCATGCTGCCAGTTGACCAGCCAGCGCGGCGCCTGCTCGCAGAATGATGTCAATTCATCGCCTGTTCGACCGCAACCGCGACGGCCACCGAGGCCCCAACCATGGGATTGTTGCCCATTCCGATCAGCCCCATCATCTCCACATGAGCGGGAACGGAGGATGAACCGGCAAACTGCGCATCGGAATGCATGCGTCCCATGGTGTCGGTCATACCATAAGATGCCGGCCCTGCGGCCATGTTGTCCGGATGAAGCGTTCTTCCCGTACCGCCTCCGGAAGCCACTGAAAAAAACTTTTTCCCGGCCAGAATACACTCTTTTTTATACACGCCCATGACCGGGTGCTGGAAGCGCGTCGGGTTGGTTGAATTTCCCGTGATGGCGACATCCACGCCTTCCAGGTGCATTATGGCCACGCCTTCACGCACATCGTCGGCGCCGAAACACCGGACGGCCGCTCGCTCACCGGTCGAATAAGCTTTTTCCTTCACCACGGAGACCTTCCCCGTCTTGTAGTCAAAAGCGGTTGCCACATGAGTAAAACCATTGATGCGGGCAATGATGTGAGCGGCGTCCTTTCCTAGTCCGTTGAGGATGACGCGCAGCGGTTTTGTTCTTGCCTTGTTCGCGGATTTGGCAAGACCAATGGCCCCTTCCGCAGCCGCAAACGATTCGTGCCCGGCACAGAAAGCGAAACAGGCGGTTTCTTCACGCAGCAGCATGGAAGCGAGATTCCCGTGGCCGATGCCGACCTTGCGGTCGTCGGCAACTGATCCGGGAATGCAAAATGACTGGAGCCCTTCACCGAGCGTCTCGGCGATGTCCGCAGCCACTTTCTGACCTTTTTTGATTGCCACGGCGGCGCCCACCAGATAGGCCCATCCGGCGTTTTCAAACGAAATCGGCTGAATGTCTTTTACAATTTTCCGAACATCTACACCTTTTCCCATACATACCTTTTCAGCATCCTCAAGCGATGCAATTCCGTATTTTGCGAGAAAAGGAGTGATCTGCTTAATTCTTCTTTCGTATCCTTCAAATATGACCATGTTAAACTCCTTATCCTTTTCGTGGGTTGATAACTTTGACGGCTTCGGCAAAGCGGCCGTAGGTTCCTGTTGCCTTGGCCAGCGCTTCATTAGCATCCATGCCTTTGGTGATATGATCCATCATGACGCCGAGGTTGACAAATTTGTAGCCGATAATTTCGTTGTCGGCATCGAGACCGATTTCACGAACAAACCCTTCGGCCATTTCCAGGTAACGCGGCCCTTTTACCTTTGTCCCGTACATGGTGGCAATCACGCTGCGCAGACCTTTGCCCAGATCTTCAAGACCTGCCCCGATGGGAAGCCCTCCTTCAGAAAAGGCTGTTTGCGATCGTCCGTAAACAATCTGAAGAAAGATTTCCCTCATGGCCACGTTGATCGCGTCACAGACAAGATCTGAATTCAACGCTTCCAGAATGGTTTTATTCGGCAATATTTCGGCGGCCATGGCTGCGGAATGGGTCATGCCGGTGCATCCGAGTGTTTCGACCAGCGCTTCCTCAATGATGCCATTTTTCACGTTAAGCGTCAGTTTGCAGGCACCCTGCTGAGGCGCACACCACCCGACACCGTGGGTAAGACCGCTGATATCTTTAATCTCCTTCACCTGCGTCCACCTGCCCTCCTGAGGGATGGGGGCCGGGCCGTTTTTGGCGCCCTTGGCGACTAGGCACATCTGCTCGATTTCATGAGTGTGTTCCATAAATTAGATCTCCTTCCGGTAAAATACTGCGCCCGGTAATGTAGCACCGGGAGGTCATTTTATCAATTCAAATTGTTTACGAAAGATCAAATTTTGAAGGTCTGTTGCCCAAATATCCTTTTCGCTTGCCTGAAGGCGTTTTGAATAAATCTAAAGCTTGCGAAAGGTAATGACAAAACTCGCCTGCGGCTCAAACAGTTGTCATTACTGATCTTTCGCTGCGCTTTGATTTATAAAAAAACGCCTTCAATGGCCGCTCAAAGGGATATCGTTTGGGCAACAGGCTGTTGAGGCCTTAAGGCCTGCTTTTTAAGCATTCGCAAGATATTGATTAAATACGTATTTTATGGACAGCTGTCCGGACGCAGAACTTGACACATCCCTTCATTGTGCTTATACTGCGAACATCCGGTTATCCTGTATTCCGGAACGCCCGTCACCCCTTATCCTGAGGTAAAAAATGGTAAATCCTGCGATTCAAAATTTATATCAGTCACAAAAAGTTTTTTTTCATTCCGGAAAAACGCGCGAGATCGGATTCCGGATTGATGCATTGAAAAAACTGCAGGAAACCATTTTCGCGCATGAGAAAGACATTTGTGCCGCCGTTTTCGCGGATCTGCACAAGGAAGAAACGGACGCTTATGCCACGGAAATATCCGGCATCTACGATGAAATCAAAAACGCCGTCAGTAATATCCGTGATTGGGCGGCGCGCGAAAAAGTTCCTACACCCGGTTTCCTGATGCCCTCTAAAAGCTATATTTACAAGGAACCCTTCGGTGTAACACTGATCATCGCACCCTGGAATTATCCTTTTCAGCTTCTGATGATGCCTCTTGTCGGGGCAATCGCCGCAGGAAACACGGCCATTCTGAAACCATCGGAATGGTCATCTCACACAGCGGCTGTAATCGAAAGAATCATTCATACCGCATTTCCCAGGGAATATATTTGCGTTGCTCAGGGTGGTGTGGAAGAAACACGTTCGCTGCTGGAACTTCCGGTTGATTACATTTTTTTCACCGGCAGCGTCCCCGTGGGAAAAGAGGTGATGGCCGCAGCGGCCAGAAATCTCACGCCGCTCACGCTGGAACTGGGCGGGAAAAGCCCGGCGATTGTCCATGAAAGCGCAAATCTCCACACCGCTTCGAAACGCATCAGCTTCGGCAAATTCATGAATGCAGGTCAGACCTGCATTGCACCTGATTATGTTCTGGTTCATGAAACCGTTAAGGACGCTTTTATTGCCGCACTCATCAAGTCGATTCAAAAATTTTATGGCGAAGATGCCTCCGCCCACCCGCGGTACTGCCGTATTATCAGCGACCGCCATTTCCAGCGCCTGATGTCTTTGCTCGACTTCTCCAAAATGGTTTACGGAGGAAAAACCAGCGCGGCGGACCGCTACATTGAGCCGACGATTTTATCTCCCGCCGACTGGAAAGACAAGATCATGCAGGAGGAAATATTCGGTCCGATACTGCCTGTCATCCCCTATTCCAGTCTTGATGACATAATCGACAAAATAAACAAACGTCCCAAACCGCTTGCGCTGTATATGTTTGTCAATGACAAAAACATCCGCAAAAAGATTATTCGTGAAACATCCTTCGGGGGAGGCGCCGTCAACAATACCATCATGCACATCGTCTCTCATCACCTGCCCTTCGGCGGGGTCGGTTCAAGCGGTCTGGGTTGTTACCACGGAAAATACAGTTTTGATACTTTCTCCCACACCAAAAGCATTCTGCGCAGCTACAATCTTACCGATGCGGTGGATATCGCCGCGCCGCGCGGCGGAAAATTCATGAAGTTTATTTTAAAACTGGCGAGGTAACTGAACATGCAGGGAAAGGAAAACCCATGAAAAATTTCTCCATACTGGCAGCCTTCTGTGTATTATTACTGCTTGGCGCCTGTTCCACTCCCAGGATCAACATTCTCGATACAACGGAGGACCCCCTCAAGGAATTTACGCTGGAAGGAAAAGGGGAAGACAAAATTCTGATGATCCCGGTAAACGGAATGATTTCCGCTTCGCCCAAAACAGGACTGCTCAGCTCAAAACCGGGCACGGTAGAACAGGTTGTAGCCCAACTCAACAAGGCCCGGGACGATTCTAAAATCAAAGCCGTCATCCTGAAAATCAACTCTTCCGGCGGGACGGTGACGGCAAGCGACATGCTTTACCACGAGATTGTTTCCTACAAGGAGAAAACCGGCAACAAGGTTTCCGTCATCATGATGGATTCCGCCGCCTCCGGCGCTTATTATATTTCACTGCCGGCGGATTTGATCATGGCACACCCCACAACGCTCACCGGATCGGTGGGGGTTATTTTCATGCGCCCCAAAGCGGTGGGACTGATGGGTAAAATCGGCCTGGATGTGGAAATCAGCAAATCGGGTAAAAACAAGGATATGGGATCGCCTTTCCGTGAATCAAGCCGTGAAGAGAAAATCATGATGCAAAATACGGTCGATCAGTTCGCGAAACGATTCACCGGTCTCGTCCGGCAGCACCGCAAGATGGATGCACAGCAGCTCAATACCGTTTCAACGGCCCGTGTCTTTACCGCCGATGAAGCGCTGCACCTGAACCTGATTGACAAAATCGGGTATGTCAGTGACGCTGTCCGGGAAACGAGAAAAATGGCCGGCCTGACTGAAGACGCCAGGGTGGTCGTTTACAGAAAACAGTCCGTTCCGGACGACAATTATTATCACACGCCGGGTGCATTTGCTGAAAGCGTTCACCTGTCGGCGATTCACATTGCCTTGCCGGATATATTGCAGGCCGGGGCCGGCTTTTATTACCTCTGGCCCGGGGCGATTAAATTTGAATAATCCTGATGCGGTTCCTTCTCTGCGAATATGGCTATTATTGAAATCCGATCCCTGACGAAAACATTCGGCAAAATCCGTGCGGTCCGCGGAATTGATCTGACGATTGATGAGGGTGAAATTTTCGGACTCCTCGGCCCCAATGGCGCCGGCAAGACGACGACCATCGGGATGCTCTGCACCATCATCCGCCCCACCTCCGGCACCGGCATTATCGCCGGATTTGATATCGTCAGACATCCGACACAGGTCCGTCAGAACGTCGGCATCGTTTTTCAGGACCCGACGCTGGACACGATTCTCACCGGCCGTGAAAACCTGCAGCTTCACGCGCGCCTCTACGGCATACCGGCACGGGAGCGAAACCGGTGGATCGAAGAGATGCTTGAACTGGTTGACCTCAGGGAACGCGCCGATGATCTGACCAAAACCTACTCGGGCGGGATGAGGCGCAGGCTTGAACTGGCGCGCGGCCTTTTGCACCGCCCGGCTGTTTTGTTCCTGGATGAACCGACGCTGGGGCTCGACCCCCAGACACGCGCCCGTACATGGGAATATATCCGCAAAATGGCGCAAAAGGAAAAAACCACCGTGGTGCTCACCACGCATTACATGGAAGAAGCGCAGCTCATGTGCGACCGCATCGGCATTATTGACGCAGGAAAGATCATCGCCCTGGACACGCCCGGCAACATGATCGACCGGATGGGCGGGGATATTGTCGCGATCAATGCGCCGAATCCTCCGCTGGATCAAATCCGTTCCCTGCCTTATGTATCAGAGATAAAAACAGCCGGTGAAACGACAGAAATCACCATGAAATCGGCGCACCTTCACCTGGCCGGACTTCTAGCCCTGATCCGGGACGTCAGAAGCGTCGAGATGAGAAAGCCAACGCTCAACGATGTTTTTATCAAACTCACCGGCCGCGATATCCGTGAGGACAACGCAGAGAACGGCGGAAGCTGGATCGAAACCATTGCCCGGTATAAACAACGGGGGAAATAAAGAGATGAGATCATTCAACGTGCAAAGAGAACTCCTGGGCGTTACCGCCGTGTGGTGGCGGGAGTTCAAGGTCTTCTGGCGCGAAAAAAGCCGCATTGTCTCGAGTATCGTCCAGCCGCTGATGTGGCTTTTCCTGTTCGGCAGCGGCATTGGCGCCAGCCTCTCTGTAGGTTCCGTCAACTATCGGGATTACATTTACCCGGGCGTGCTGACCATGTCGGTGATTTTCGGTTCCGTTTTTTTTGGACTGTACATCATCTGGGACCGGAAACTCGATGTGCTCAAGGCCGTGCTGGTTGCGCCCGTCACGCGCATAAGCATATTTCTGGGAAAAGTGCTGGGAGGATGCACCGATGTCCTGCTCCAGGTGGCCATTCTGTTTGCGTTTTCTTTTCTTTTTCCCTCGGTAAATCCCTGGGGCATTCCACCGGCCCTGCTGATCCTGTTCATCACGTCGGTCGCCCTGGTGTCGCTGGGCCTGGCCCTGGGTTCGCTCCTGGAAAGTCTGGAAGGGTTCCAGGTCATTTCCGCCTTTCTGATTTTCCCGCTCTTTTTCCTTTCCGGCGCCCTCTTCCCGGTCGATGAAAGGCTGCCCTCCTGGCTGCATGGACTGGTGAAAATCAATCCCCTCAGTTACACGGTGGACGGTGTTCGAGGCGCACTGCTGGGCATCAACCTGTACCCGTTTTACGTGGACCTGGCCATCCTTACGATCTTTGCCGCCTTCATGCTTTTCCTGGGGAGCATTCTCTTCAGCAGGATGAAATGAACCGGCGCCGGGCAAAGCAATCTTGACCCTCTTTCCGTCTCCGCTACATTTTTCCCACCCTTTTCCGCAGATCGGGAAATGTCCGTAAATATTGGACTCCAGCGGTCAGCGGATGACTTGCATTGCGCATCATAAGTGTGCTATTACTTACCCGCACTTAATAAAGATAACATTCCCCCGTCAGGCACCGACATTCATGTTTCTAAGGCTTACAGGCCCGGTTATGCATTAATCAGGGTCGCGGTCAATAGAATATGTATCCGGAGAAAGTCCCTGACTTTATGGACAACATAAAATACGGAAAAGGAAGAAAACATCCATGAAAAACATTATTGGAATAGACATTGGTTCGGTTGCCCTTTCTGTCGCGATGCTCGATAAAAAAGGTGCGGTCGTCAAATCTTTTTACAGGTTTCACCGGGGAGCCATTACCGCGACGCTTCGTGCAATCCTGAACGATATTGATATTCGCCGGGTCGGTGGAATCGCCATGACGCAGTCTGGACCGGACATTCTGAAGAGTGCCGAACGCTTCGACACGCAGATTGCCATGATCGCAGCAGTTAAAAAATATCATGATCCGGTCGGCAGCATTTTATTTGTTGGCGGAGAAAATTTCGGCCTGATCACTTTCAACAAAAAGGGCGAATATGAACGGTTCAGATCTAACTCATCCTGTGCCGCCGGAACCGGCAGCTTTCTGGATCAGCAGGCGAAAAGGCTCAACCTGAAAAGCATCGAAACGCTCAGTACCGTCGCGTTCTGCAACAAGATCAACACGCCGAAGATCGCGACGCGCTGTGCCGTGTTTGCCAAAACCGATCTCATCCATGCCCAGCAGGAGGGTTACTCCGTGGGCCAGATCTGCGACGGACTGTGCGAAGGACTGGCCAAAAACGTTATCGACACTTTGATTCCCGATTCGAATATTCATCCGCCTCTGATCCTGGCCGGTGGTGTTTCCATGAATTCCGCCGTGGTGAAACACTTCAGCGCTCTTTTGCAAACCGAACCTGTCATCGGGGAAAACAGTCATCTCTATGGAGCCATCGGCGCCGCCCTTCTCTTTATGGAACAGGCACCAACCGCCCCGGTTGAAGCGAAGAGATGGGATGATCTTTTTGTGCAGGAAACCAGGGAAAAGATTTACGGGTATCCGCCGCTCAGGTTGAGGATTTCGGATTATCCGGATTTCTCCGCCAATTCCAGTTTTCTTTACAATCCTGCCAACGATGCCGCTGGCATTGAAGTAGACATCTACCGTCCTCTTCAGAAAAAGGAAAATGTTTACCTGGGCATCGATATCGGTTCCACCAGCACCAAGGCGGTTTTAATCAACCGCCGGAACGACGTTCTGGTTGGCCTTTACACCCAGACGTCAGGCCGGCCCCTCGTTGCCATCCAGGGACTTTTTGAGGCCCTGGATCACATTGCTGAAAATCAGTCCTGTGAACTTGTTTTTGACGGTGTCGGCACCACCGGGTCCGGCCGGAAATTTATCGGCCGTATCATCAATGCCGATCTGATCATCGACGAAATCACCGCTCACGCGCGCGCAGCGTTCGAGCTTAACAACGAAACGGACACGATCATTGAAATCGGCGGACAGGACGCGAAATTCACCACTTTAAAAAACGGCATGGTCACCTCTTCTGTCATGAACAATGTCTGCGCTGCCGGAACCGGCAGTTTCATTGAGGAACAGGCTGTAAAACTCGGTGTGGGCCTTGCCGAATACGCCTCAAAGGCGATGAACGCCCCGTCCCCCATATCCAGCGACCGCTGCACCGTATTCATGGAACGCGACATCAACAATTACCTGACAGAAGGATATTCCGTTGATGAAGTCCTGGCAAGTGTCCTGCATTCCGTGTGTGAAAATTATCTGGCTAAAGTCGCCGTGGAGGCCAACATTGGTCAAAACGTCTGTTTTCAGGGCGCCACGGCCCGCAACAGGGCGCTGGTTGCCGCATTCGAGCACCGGCTGAACAAACCCGTTTTTGTATCCAGGTTCTGCCATCTGACCGGCGCGCTGGGCAGCGCACTGATCCTTGCGGAAAATGCGGTTCAAAAATCCGGTTTCCGCGGGCTTGCCCTCCACCGGGAAAACATTCCGGTGGAAAATGAAGTATGCGAACTGTGCCACAACAACTGCAAAATCAACAAGGTCATTGTCCAGGGAGAGACTGTCGCCTTCGGGTTTCTCTGCGGGAGGGATTACGACACCAGGCGCTATGTCGGTCCGGGCAAAAAACAATACGATTTGATCAAAGCAAGAAGCATGGTTTTCCCGCTGCCGAAAAAACATGCAGATTTCAAGACAAACATTAAGATCGGCATCCCCAACGCCCTATACCTGGCCGAAGAAATGCCCCTTTGGAAATATTTTTTCTCCGCACTCGGTGTGGAAACCGTTACATCCGAAAATTTCACAGGTGCCGTCAAGTCCGGCAGGAAACTGGCGGGTGCCGAATTTTGCGCACCGATCAACGCTTTTTTCGGACACGCGCAGTATCTGGTGGACAAGTGCGACTATATTTTTCTGCCTTTTTATCTGGAGGCCCCCAAACAAAAAGGCGAGGACTTCCGCTACTACTGCTATTACACACAATTCGCGGCTTCCCTGGCGGCTGGCCTGAAAAGCATGCGCATGAAAAATAAAACCCTTATGCCGGTGATCGAACATCATTCCTTCCAGTCACGCATTGAACTTTTCTCCATCCTGAAATCGATTTTGAACACCGGCTACTGGGCAATCTACAATGCCTACGAGGCGGCTCTGGCTTTTTACAACGAGGGCCGTTCAAATCTTCTGAATGTCTATGAAAGAGAAAAACCCGCAGGCGGCGACATCAGTGTGGCTTTCCTGGGCAGGCCCTATGCCATCATGCAGAAATCAATGAATAAAGGAATCCCGGAGATCTTCAGCACGCTCGGCGTGAAAAACTTTTACCAGGACATGCTGCCCGCGGAGCGGGAGGATCTGTCCGAAATTGAAACACTCCTGAAGCGAATGCACTGGAATTACGCCGCGCGGATCCTGAAAGCCGCTCTCTGCATCGCCCGCACATCCGGCCTTTACCCGGTTTATGTGACATCATTCAAATGCAGTCCTGACTCTTTCACGCTGGATTATTTTAAGCGGATCATGGACAAATACGGCAAACCTTATTTGATTCTCGAACTCGACGAGCACGATTCCAATGTCGGTTATGAAACCCGCATTGAAGCGGCTGTCCGTTCTTTCAACAATCATCATAAGCACAACGAGCTCAGACTGGTTTCTTCCCGCCTGCTGCCGCTCAATTCCGCAAGCACCTCCAGGATCGCAAACAGGACTTTGCTCTTTCCGTGTTTTGATCCCATCAATTCCAAACTTCTGGAGGCGGTGTTCATCCGCGAAGGAGTTGACGCCAGGATGGTGCCTCTCACGGAGAGGGTGATTCAGCGAGGACTTCGCACCAACAGCGGCCAATGCCTGCCGATCAATTTGATCGCCCAGAGCTATATGGATTACATGGAAGAAAACTTCCTGGATCCGTCACAGACCGTCGGCTGGATTTTTGACAGTCATGTCGCCTGTAATATCCGGTTGTACCCGCAGCTGATCAAGGGCGTCATGGAAGCGGCAGGCCGCGGCATGGAAAAAGTGGACATGTATGTGGGAAAGATTTCCATGGCGGATATCTCCATGCAAGCCTCCATCGAGGCGTATTTCGCCCATATGTTCGGCGGCATGCTGCGCAAGATCGGCTGCAGGATCAGGCCGCATGAAAAGGAAAAAGGAACGACGGACAAAGCCATTGTCCAATCTGTCAATATCTTATATAATATGTTTTTAGGAGGAAGGAGCAAAGATGATGATCTGGCCAGGGTCATCACTCTGTTCAAAAAGATAGAAACCAACCCGGGCGTCCGTCCGAAAGTGGCCATTTTCGGAGATATGTACGCGCGCGACAACGACGTATTCAATCAGAACCTGATTCACTGCATCGAGGAATACGGCGGTGAAGTCATTACGACGCCGTTTAATGAATTTGCCAAGCTGATCGCCAGTCCATACATGCGGCGGTGGTTTCTGGAAGGAGAGTTCATGGATGTTCTGCTGACCAAAACGCTCATCACATTGGTCAACCAGCTGGAAAAAAGTTATTATAAAATATTCAATGAACTGCTGAATGAACCTGCTCTGGACAGCGAAATTGATTACAGGAAAATCTACAAAGACTTTGATGTGACGGTCCAGCATTACGGGGAATCCGTCGACAACCTGCTCAAGATTGCCTCATTGATGCAGCACCATCCGGATCTTGCACTTTTCGTGCAGACCAATCCGGCCTTCTGCTGCGCCGGGCTGGTCACCGAAGCCATGGCCTCGCGCATCGAGGAATACTCGGGCGTTCCCGTTGTCACCCTCAACTACGATGGAACGGGGAAAAATATTAACTCCAGGGTAAGCCCCTACATCAAATTTCCGCGCCGGAAAGCGGCGGATAATCGGGCCTGATATAGACAGACAAAAGCCAAAGAAGCGGATCATGGACATAAAACCTGAAACACGCTTCGGAAATTCGATCACGGCAAAATGAATTCTCGCACAAAACCGGCCAACCTGATCTATGACGTTGACGAAAGCCCGAAAATCGGCGCTCTTGTCCTGCTTGGTTTTCAGCATATTTTCCTGCTTGCGATCGCCTTTGTCTTTCCCGTACTGATTATCGACAGCATTGGCGGTTCCGAAAATGACGCACGCCACCTGATCTCCATGGCCATGCTCGTCACAGGCATTGCAACGATCCTGCAGGGGCTGAATAAAGGCCCCGTCGGCTCGGGATACCTGTGCCCCCTTCTCAACGGCCCGGCCTTTCTCTCCGCATCCATCATGGCCGGCAAGGCAGGCGGACTTCCGCTAATTTTCGGCATGACTTTTGTCGCGGGCATATTTGAAGCATTATTCTCCCGCGTAGCCGTCAGAATGCGTGCCTTTTTCCCCGCTGAAGTAACCGGAACCATCGTAACCATGGTCGGCATCGAGGTGATTCCCTTTTCCATGAAAAAATTTGTCGGCATGGATGCGGCTCATTTAAGTCCTGATCCGACAGAATCAGCCGTTGCCCTGGTGACGATTGCGTCCATGATCGGTCTGACGGTGTGGGGAAAAGGGAAAATCCGCCTTTTCTCGGTGCTGATCGGCATGCTGATCGGCTACACGCTGTGTTTTTTTCTGGGCATTATCGGACCGGAACAATTCAGCCATTTCAAAGAATCCGCATGGTTTTCTTTGCCCGTGCCAGGTTCATACGGTCTGTCCTTCAGCACGGCTCTCATTATTCCCTTCGTGGTGGCGGCCCTCTCTTCCGCCCTGAAGACAATGGGAGATCTGACCACCTGTCAGAAGATAAACGACGCCGGCTGGAAACGCCCGGACATGAAAGCCGTCAGCAGGGGCATCCTCGCGTGTGCGTGCGGCAACCTGATGTCGGGACTGGCAGGCGCTCTCGGCCAGTCTCCGTCGTCCAGCAATATCGGTCTTTCCATTGCCACGGGAGCCACGAGCCGGACCATCGCCTATGCAACGGGATGCATCCTGATCACGCTCGCCTTCATGCCGAAGATCGCGGCAATTTTCGTCATCATGCCCACACCTGTCATGGGCGCCAGTTTGATCTTTGCCGTCAGTTTCATGGTGCTTGCCGGTATTCAGATCATGCTCTCGCGCATGATCGACTCCAGAAAAACCTTCGTGATCGGCATGTCCATCATCTTCGGACTGAGTGTGGACCTGATCCCGGGAATTTATAACGGCCTGCCCGGTGCGATCAAACCGTTCTTCCAGTCTTCCCTCTCCGTCGCCACGCTAAGCGCGATTATCCTGAATATGTTCATGAGAATCGGTATCGCCAAAACCGCTTATCTTGAGCTTGTTCCCGGAGTGGATTCATCAGAAAAGATATTTGCTTTCATGCATAAGCAGGGTGGCCTTTGGGGAGCCATGCCCGACGTGATTGACCGTGCCGCCGCCGCCATTAACGAAACATTTGAGGCTGCCGAAGCAAAATCGGCTACCGAGGCTCCGCTGCACGTTGCCGTTTCGTTCGACGAATTCAACCTGGATGTTGAGATAACCTACCTGGGGATGCGGATGGTCATTCCGGACGTCAAACCCTCGGAAGAAGAAATCATGATCTCTCCCGAAGGCCTTGCTAAACTTTCGCTGTTTCTGATTCATGAAAACGCCGACAGGGTGGAATCACATACGAAGAATGGACAATGCCGTATCCTGCTGCACTATAATCACTAACGTTTTAATTATTGGGCAGACTCCGACCAGCAATCACTCCATGCTGAAGAGGAAGCCCCCTCCGATTTGCACATGGCATTGCAGTTTGCAAATTCTGCGGCACAAAGTCTGTTGTCCGCCGTATAATTGTAACAGGGCTGCTGTTTGGCAGTGCAGCAACTGTAGCATTTATTGATTCGTGCCAGACGTTCTTTTTCCAATGCTGCGGCAGACTTGTCGTTTTTCGTAACCGCCTTCTCTTCCTCTGCACCCCCTTTGCTAGCGGATTCTTCAAAACTCTCCCGCAGATCACATTTCATGCCATCCCGGGGCGAGGAAGTGATGAAAAGATTACCATGACGGTCTGTGCACTTATAGATCTCTCCTGCCTGACCCAAGGTTATAAAAGCAAAAATAATACTCAAAGTGATAAATAAGAACTTTCTCATTTGCCCCTCCTTCTTTGAATCAATCATGTATTTTAATTATATCATTTTCACGTTGATTAATACAGTTCAGTTGTCAGAATTATAGTTATTCAAACGCGACTCCTGTCACCCACATCAGTTCGCACGAGTTGGCTCCGCTGTCCTCCCGGGTGAGTGATGAACGCCAGCTCCCGCCTCCGGAGTCCCTGGCACTGATCAGATAACCCTCAAGCCTGACAATCTCACCTTTGCGCACTTTGAACAACTTCGATTCGATATTGTCATCCGCCGGGACAAGATGCGTGTTGGCTGAATTACGCACAATGAGGACGGGATCGATCGGAGGAGCGTCCTTCCAGCGATAATGATACCAGCGATTGCTTTGAGTGATGTTGAGTTGCCCGGTGATGGCATTGTCCGACATCGGCCCCCAGCCCAGTGCAAAATCCACCGGACAGAGTTGGGCCCAGCGTCCGCTCCGGTAGCGTTCGATAGACAGCACCTTGGCGCGGATCCTGTAGCTTGCAAGAGGTTGAATTTCAAAGCCCAGCTTATGCATCACTGTCGCATCGGTGCTTTCCTGTATGGGCTGTTCGGCCACGGGGCCGATCCTTTCCATCCGTTTCTGCTGCTGCCTATTATACGTACAATAACCGATGGAAACAAGCAGCAGCCCAATGATTATGATCATCGACACCGGGAGCTTTGCTTTTCTGGCAGATATTGCTGAAGTGCCCGTCCTGTATTTTGACGGCTCGAAGTCTTCCGGCGTCAGTTTCGCAAAAATGACGCCACAGTGAACGCACTCAGAATTTTCGTTCGTCTGTTCAGTGCCGCATTTTGGACAAATCATTTTTCAATCTCCAGTCTTGACGGGCTGTTGCCCAAATACCTTTTTCGCTTACCTGAGAGTGTTTTGCATAAATCTAAGGCTCACTTCAAATTATGACAAAGATCATTGACCCCTTCATTCCAGATGGTCATCATTTTTTCTCCCACTTCACGAAATTCGGGATGATGCGTTATATAGTCTGGTATTTTTGCCCGCGTTTCCGTTACGGCATCGGCCATACGTTTGAAGATAGACGTTATCTTTGCTTTGGGCAGCGAAAGATGCGCCACGGCAAACTGCTCCAGCATTTTTCGGGTCCACCACTTTTTCGTACCGGCAAGTGTAAGCGCCGGAACGTCATTTTTGATATAAACAGTCGTGGTCACCACGTCATACACAGGTGCAAGCCAAACAGCAGATTGAGGTGTGTTATATAGAACTCCAAAATTTTTCAGATGCGCATCACCATTCCTCACCATGACCGACAAAACCAGCGTTGCAAAGAACTGTTCCCGGGCATCCATCAGACGATCACCGGAAACAAAATTACTGATGCTCTTTGCCACCCGTTCATAACTGCTGGAGTATTTCCGGGCTGTGCCCAGCGCCTGGAGGCTGCACATATCCTCAAAACCGATGGCTTCGTTATTTTGAGCAACGTCAAACCGCTTCATAACAAAGAGGCCGCCATTTTCGGACAGGTAGAATTCAGGTGTTGGTAGAGCGGCCCGCTTCGCAGCCGTCATGCAAAAATATTCATTGGCAGCCAGATAGGGATAATCCGTTCCCCATGACTTCACAATATAGTTTGATGATGCCATTGTGCCCCGTCCCGTTGCATTGAGCAGCACCTTGGGCTGAACGCCTGATATGCCGGAACGCAGGGCATATTTTGCAACGAGTTCATGGAATAGTTCACTGGTGTTGGGATAGGTAAGCAATTCTTCCAGAGACTCGGATGTTTCCGGCAGAGATGGCGAATCGTCACTGGGAAGGGAGAAGCGGTTTCTGCCCACCTGGTTTCCACCGGTCACATGGAGGATAGAGAGGTCATCCTCGCCGATTATTTTAGCGATGGCCCTGCGGATGGCCTCGAGCAGGGCCCCCTCCGGCAGGTTCATCTGGAATATGGGGTGCAGTTCGCGGCTTGTCCAGCTTGCCAGCCGCACCGGCATGGTCAGGGAAACCTGCGCCTCGCTGCCAGTCTCCTGAGAATAGGCAAAAATATACTCCTGCCGGGCATCACGCTCCAGCAGACCGGCCCGTATGCCTGCCGCCCAAACGGCAAGGGACGACACTTCCGGCATCAGCGTTTCTCCTCTTCACGAAGTTCATCCAGCGTCGGCGGACTGCCGGCCTGTCGGATACGCAATTCCAACCCCAGGTATTCGAGTACCCGGATCAACTTGCGCACGCCGATTTCCTGAACCGTTCCATTTTCAATCTGCCCTATCGTCGTGCGGCTCATCCCCAGGGCTTTTGCCAACTGTGCCTGGGAAACCTTACGTTTCTTGCGTGCTTCGTGAATTTCTTGACCAATATTAAAAATCATAATTACATTATATATAATGCAATTTTAAATTTCAATAGTTTTTTGCATTATATATAATGCATTATTTGACAGAAATACTGAAATCATTCTCGCCATTCAAGCGACGCAATAACATGCATTATTCCTGTTTTAAAACAGTGCAACGATCGCATCTTGATCGTCTCGCGAAGGCTCTCAGGCACACACATTCTGAGACCGTCGTCTGATATCCGGATGAACATAGGAAAAAAGGTTTCTGTTGTATTGTGCTCTATGTGGTCCAGAAGTACTTCATCCACTGAATTTCTTTTTCACCCTGCCCCATAAAAGCTTCCAGAACCAGGAGGCCAGGTGCCACTTCTGGTCGAGGAAAGCGTTGGTCACGGTGGCAGCGGCTTTGCTCAGCTCCTTGCCATCAATGTTCTCCGTCACCGTGGAGACAAATCTGCTGAAGGCTTCAGGGTCATCCCGGGTGATGCCGTTCACAAACCGCGAAAAGGAATTGATCGCCCTGGCATTGACCCCCGGGCCCTCGGTGAGAATCATCCGGACCAGGAGAGTCTTCAGCTCCGGAGAGGCCTTCAGCATCGCAGATGCAAGATCGGTCCAGGCCTTTGCGCACTCCTTTGCCGCATCCCTGTCAATGTCGTCCGCAAGGCTTGCCATGAATGATTTCATGAGCTCCGGTGGATATTTATTCAGCTGTATCGCCAACTCGGTGAGCGCGCCTGTTATGTTGTTGACAACAACAGGAAGGCTGCCGGTGATCCCGAAGACGACCTCCGGGTCTTCGCCCATGAGGGTCTTCACATTATTCCTGCCTGAGTCAGGATGCCTGGAGTTCATGTTGATCCTGATGAGATCCTTGACCAGAGTGGACCGGAGGAGTGCTTTCAGGATGTCGCCATGTACTTGTGAGGTTGAGCCAGCTTGCATCATGTAATCTCCTTTTCTTTGGACGACGGCTCTTCGAGAGATTCTGAAAAGGCCCTGAAGACAGGGGCCATGTCTTTGCCCAGTTCTCGAACCTCCCTGATCAGCAGGGCAAGGGTTTCCTTATCCACATCCTGGAGCAGGGATTCTGTCATGCCTGCCAGCATGGGAGCAGGGTATTTGCGAACCTGCACCACCAGTTCCATGGCAATCTGGATGAGACAGTTCGCCACTGCCGGCATGGCGCTGATCACGGCCAGGGGAACCTCGACATCTCTGCCCATGAGTGTCCGGACAAGCACCGGGCCGGACTCCGGATTGATGTTCTTCAGGAACAACCGCAGGCTGTCCTTGAATGCAGTGCTGGCCAGAATCTCTTCTGCAACCCTGATTTGTTTTTCCAGTATTCCTGTGTTGTGTATGTCGTCCATCGTTCGTCCTCAAAGGGTCTCACAGTTAAAGAAGTACCGGGCGGCCTCCATCTGGCAGAGCTGCTTGCCCCCCATCCAGAGTTGCACAATCTTGATGTCGCGCCAGTGCTTCTCAATGTCCCAGTCGCGGTCCGCGCCATAGAGGCCCAGCACATCCATGGCCTTGCCGAAGCAGTCCACAGCTCTATCCGACACGAAGTCCTTGATGTTTCTGATCCTGCCCACCACATCTTCTGAAATGAGCGGCTTTCCATAGGGCTTGTTCCTGCGGTCCCCGATCATGGCAGACTCGTAGCCAAGAATCCGGCAGATGTCAATGTCTCCCGCAATGCGGCCGATGACGCCTGCGATGGCATCATTTTCCTTAAGAGGCCTGTTGTTATATGTTCGTGTGGAGACGAATTCATACAGTCTCTCATAGAGATTCATCATAGCCCCCGTCAGAAAGGCACAGCTCATGACCTGTCCAAAAGGAACAAGCTGGTAGAAGGCCTCGGCATCCCTGCCCGGGCCGTGAGCCCGATACCAGGCAGGTACGCGCACATCCTCGAACCAGATATCGCCATTCTTGTCCGCCGCCATGCCCGCCTTCTCATAGGCCCCGCCTTGGGTAACACCCGGCAGATCGGCAGGCACATAGATAAAGGCAAAATCTTTCGGGTCGTTTGAGCCGGGCTTTGTCGTGCAGGGCACACCGAACAGCTTCGCGACACCGCCCGAATTGGTGGGCCAGAGTTTGTGGCCGTTGATCACCCATTCGTCACCCTCAAGTCGGGCGGTTGTGCGGATGGTTCTCCCGCCGAGCAGTCCGAGGTTCTCGATGTCGGAACCGCCTTGCGGTTCAGTCATGGCATTGGCTGCAAATACTGCCCTGTCCGCATTGCAGAACATGGGGGCAAACTCGGCGATGAGCCGCTCGTTGACATAGGGCTCAACCGATATCACAAGCAGGGGCCAGTAGGTTACTCCCAGCGCAACGGCAAAACCGGTATCCGCCCTGCCCAGTTCCTCACAGACCATGTAGCCCGCCCTGAAAAAATAATCGGAGTTAGCCAGACCCATCCCGCCGTATTCCATCGGGAATAAACCCTTCTGAAGACCGAGGCCAACCATAATCTTATCGAATGCAGGCTCGATGAGACGGTGGTCTTTCCAGTCTTCGTCATACTGCCTCCGAAAGGGCATGATCGATTCCTCGATCGTTTTCCGGAGCAAACGCCTGAAGTGTCTGTCAAACGGTGATATGTACTCTTCCTGCCTGGAAAATTCGTCGAAATGTTTCATGCTCAATCCCTCCTCAAATCTCGGTGCAGTTATAGAAAAACCGGGCAGTATCCATCTTGAGCGGTGCCTCGGCAGCCACTCCATACAGGATGGATTGAATGGTCTTTACGTCCCTCCAGTGCTTCTCAACATGCCACTCCTTTGCATAGCCTGCCGATCCCATGAGCTCCAGGCCGCGGTTCATGGCATGCATGGCCCCCTTTTGCGCCCGATGGCCGATCATCCCGGCATAGGTGAAGGTGCGCCGGATGGTTTCAGGCCCGGATTCCTTCTGTGCCGCAACGATGCCGGCAAGATCGCAAAGCAGAAGTCTGGAAAGCGCAATCTCACAGGCAACATCGGCAAGGACAGATGCGCACAGGGGGTTTTCCTTCAGTAATACGCCGCCCTTGATGGTCCGGCTTTCGCTCCAATCCGCCAGGAGTTCGAAGAAGTTCATTGCGGCACCGACGCTCACCCCTCCGAGAAGCAGACTGACCCAGGTGTGCAGTTCTTCGAGGTTTCCTTCCTGAGCTACAACGTTTTCCATAGGTAGAGTCACCGAATTGAAATCGATCTGTGAATTTCCGCAGGCATTCAGTCCGGTCATGAGAATCGAATGACCTCGCTGGAGGCCCTTTGCATCCCCCGGCACAAAGGCGATGCAGGGTTTGCCACTTCTGTCAGCGCACACCACGCAGAAGAAGTCGGCCAATCCTCCTGCAATGAGGGGCCGGAGATCTTTGCCGTTCAGCGTAAATCCCGATTCGGATTGCTCTGCGCTTGCCAGGATAGACCTGCTAAAGAAAAGGGGCCTTTGTATGCCTTTCAGTCCAGGACCCGTCAGGATGAGGCTCGGGGTTCTGACCGCTTCTTCTGAATACAGGGATGCCAGGGCGCTGCAGAGCTTTTCCTCATGCTCTCGCTGACGGGTGACCATGAGGAACAGGACCCAGGGCATGACAGAAAGGACCCCGATGGACGCATCGGCCCGTCCTATTTCGAAGGCAAGGGCGAGCATGGCAGGGGCCTTTGAAGGACTGTTCCATCCGAACCCGCCGAGGTCCGCCGGAATGGTCAGCTTCTGCAGCCCGATGTCAATGCAGAGTTTTTTCCTTTTCCCGGCGAAGAGATGCTCATAGCCCTCCCGATATTCCATGCGCTTTGAGACGATCTCCCTGTCCGACCACTGCCTGACAAGCCTCACCACACTCAGGGATTCTTCGTCCAACAGCTGGGTCGGATATACAAAAAGATCATCTAGATTCCTGGCCATAGTTCCTCCGTACATTCATTATCCACTGTTTTATTTTGCTTTCTGCTTCGCATACACCGCCGCGCCCAGGGCGCCTATGATCTGCGGATCCACCGGGAGGCTGGTCACTTCCATGTTGATGATTTTCGCGAGAACCTTGATGAGCCCCCTGTTCTTGGCGCAGCCACCCGTGACCGTCACCTGGGGTCTCATGCCGATCCGCTTGAGCAGGGTGAAACAACGTTTGGATACGGCTGTCTGGATGCCGGCGGCAATCTCCTCCGGCGGGTTCTTCCTGGCCAGCAGGCTGATCACCTCGCTCTCGGCAAAAACGCTGCACTGGGCTGTTACCGGAATGACCCTGTTTGCCTTCAGGGAAAGATCGGAAAACTGCTCCAGGTCCATGCGAAAAATCCTGCTCATGGCCTCGAAAAACCTGCCGGTGCCTGCCGCGCATTTGTCGTTCATGGCAAACTCCAGCACCGAACCGTTGCCGTCTAAGGCAATCGCCTTTACATCCTGCCCGCCGATATCCACGATGGTTTTGATCTCCGGCTTGCAGAAGAACGTTCCCATGGCGTGGCAGCTGATCTCGGAAACGTTTTCATTGGCAAAGGGCACTTCGTTCCTGCCGTAACCCGTACCGATCAAATAACTGAGACATTCATAGCCGCCGAGCCCCTGGACCTGCGAACAGGCTTTTTCAAGGGCGAGAGTGGATGTCAGTTCAGGGTCTATTTCACTGGGCACAATAGATGATGCAACGATGTTGCCGCTATCATCGATGATTGCCGCCTTGCCTGTGGTCGATCCTACATCACATCCGCCAAAATATTGCTTTGCCATACCTGTCTCCCTGTTATAATGATTTCATCCTGGTATCTCTAAATATCCAGCATCCATCCCTTGCCCTGCAACTGTGCGGTTACTTTCGCGCCTCGCAGAAAGATGGACCTGAACGTATCGCTGATCAACGCTTTCCTGACCGGGGGCAGCCTCAGGAATGCACCCACAAAATTTCTCATGTATTGGTGGGTTATGCTCTGGGGGTTGTCGAAGATCTGATTCTGCATCGTGCCACGTTCCAGAGACGAGAGGACAATCACCTCAAATATAGATTCCGGGTGCAGGACCCTGTCGGTGCGCGGCACCATCCTGATGGCCGCGGTCGCACACTTGGCCGCACACACCCCGCAGCCAACACACAACTCGTTAAGAAGACGGGCTTTCTTCTTTTTTTTATTTTTCGCGTCATTGACCGGATGCAGTTCCACGGCATGCACCGGGCATGCATTCACGCATTTTCCGCATCCTGTGCACAAATCGTCATCGATCCTGGAGACGAAAGTCGACGTGACCACGCTGTTTACGTATCCGTACCGGTTCAATCCGCCGAGGAAGTTGCAGCAGCATTTGCAGCAATGGCAGATGGCCATGGGTTTCTTCCGGGTGTTCACGGCACAGAACACGAGATCATATTCCCTGGACCGGGCCAGATTATCCAGCATCTCAGATTTCGTGACCTCACG